>JAEIGA010000019.1_pt1 | contig 192458 bp, 192 predicted proteins | sample 9270691 | NCBI WGS metagenome assembly JAEIGA01 (sample SAMN17057246, study PRJNA624740) | gut metagenome | biome: biome; isolation source: fecal sample | host: Bos grunniens | place: China: Xizang | collected 2019 | reverse complement strand
TAAAGCAATCGTTGATGGCATTAATGCTTGCGGAAAAGCGATTTATACATATCGTAATTCTGCTATGGGTATTTTGGATATTATTGGAAAAGATTATAGCTCATTGGAATATGATGCGGCAAATATTCAAAGCTTGTTAGGTGATTCTAACAGCATGGGATTGTTAAAAGACGTATTAACCAAGCTAGGATAATTCATTTAAAGTAATTTCTATATAGAATAGGAGTTAGGGGTAGAGTAATTAACTCTACCCCTCTTTTTTTATTTGCGCAAATAAAAAAACGATAAATGGAGAGAAAGGAGCGCAGGTGTTAATATGGCAAAACAATTAAACGTAGATTTGCGAGTGAATGCAGATACCTCGGGTGCAAAAAAACAATTGCAAGATTTGTCTAAGCAACTACAGGCTATTCAAACAACTCCAAGCGCTTTGTTTGATGACGTATCTTTGCAGAGGGCATCTCAGGCTGCCGCAACGCTACAAAGACACTTACAAGCGTGTACGGATGTAAACACTGGCAAATTAGATTTAACAAAATTTGCAACAAGCTTAAAAAGTAGTGGTCAAAATTTAAACACTTTAAAAGCTGATTTAGAAGCAATTGGACCGTCTGGTTCTAGAGCATTTTTATCGTTGGCTCAAAGTATTGCAAATGCTGACACCCCTATGATTAAGCTTAATGCTAGAATGCAAGAGTTTTTAACCACAGTTAAAAACACAGCAAGATGGCAACTTTCTTCAAGTATTATTCATGGATTAATGGGTGGAATTCAATCCGCTTTTAACTATGCTAAAGATTTAGATAGATCTTTAAATAGTATTCGAATTGTTACTGGTAATTCCAAAGAAGAAATGGCTGAATTTGCGGTTGAAGCAAATAAAGCTGCTCGAGCTTTATCTTCAACCACAACAGAATACACTGATGCAGCTTTAATTTTCTATCAGCAAGGTTTAGGCGATGAAGATATTAAAGCTAGAACTGATGCAACCATTAAAATGGCGAATGTAACAGGAGATTCGGCCACAGAAGTATCTTCTTATTTAACTGCAATTTGGAACAACTTTAATAAATCTGGCGATGAGGCTGAAGAACATTATGCAGATGTTTTAACTGCTCTTGGTGCTGAGACTGCAGCGAGCACTTCAGAAATTGCTGGAGGTCTTGAGAAGTTCGCAGCGATTGCAGATGCAACTGGTTTAAGTTATGATTATGCAGCTTCTGCAGTTGCAACTTTAGTATCACAAACTCGTCAAAGTGAAGAAGTTGTTGGTACAGCATTAAAAACCATTTTTTCACGTGTTCAAGGTGTATCTCTTGGAGAGACTCTTGAAGATGGAGTAGATTTAAATAAATATTCCGAAGCACTTGAAAAAATTGGAGTTAATGTAATGGGTCTTGATGGAGAGATGAGAGACCTTGATGATATTTTAGATGATACTGCCGCAAAATGGGAGAATTTAAGTAGAGCGGAGCAGATGGCAACTGCCCAAACAGTAGCCGGTGTTCGTCAGTATACTCAATTCGTTGCTCTTATGGACAATTGGGATTCAATGCAATCTAACTTAGATATTGCGGCTAACTCTGATGGAGCATTACAAGAACAAGCAGATACCTATGCAGAGTCATGGAGAGCGGCATCAGATAACGTTCGAGCGGCTTTAGAAGGTATTTATGATAAACTTATCAATGACGAAGCAATGATATCAATGTATGATGGTATTGCTAAAGTTATTGATGGTGTAAGCGGAGTGATTGATGGTTTTGGCGGAATTAAAGGCATTCTACTAACCATTGGTTCAATTTGGACGAGTTCTATTGCAAAAGAAATGCCAAAAACATTAAACACTCTTAAAGAAGGTTTAATGATTGCAACTGGTCAAGCAGATAAATTAAGCAAATCTTTGCAAGCAAGTATGATTGACCAGCTTGAAAATTTAGATATTAGCAGTATGGCTGGTGATGATTACAGCGCAAATGCTGAAATCCAAGGCATGACCGAAATATCTAAAATGAAAGCGGAGTTAACCGCTAAGAGTAAAACATTATCTGAAACAGAGCGACAGGCTTACGAATTCCAGATTAAGCAAGTTGAGGGCATGTATGAAATGGTTGCCGCCCAAGGCGAGCAAATCAATAAACAGCAGGAAGAAATTGCAAATAGTGAGAAATTATTTACAGTTGAAGCTGCGGCCGCCAAGTTGAAAAAAGATGGAGTTAAAAAAGACGATAAGAATTATGCCAAGCGTCTTAGAGAAGAAGAAAAAGCTATCTCCAAACAGTTAAGTAAATTAAAAGATTTACAGAAGCAATATGCTAGTATTACAACTGTTCGAAGTAAAATTAGCAAGCAGCTGAATGTGTGGGAGAAAGAGGGCGTACAAGCCGATAAGCTTAAGGGAAAGATTAAGGCTTACGTCAAAGAGCTTGAAGCCAGTGGCAAGGTAAATATTAACAATAAGGTGTGGAAGGAACTTGCAGAAGGTGTTGAAAAAGGCACCATGGAAGTTGAAGAACTTCAGCAGAAACTTATGGAGTTACAAAACTCTGATTCTGCATGGCAATCAGGTACTCAATCTGCAAAACAGTTAGAACAGCAAATTGATGCAGTTCATAATGAAATTGTGGAATTGGGCGGAGATTCTATCGCCTTAGAAAAATTAAAGAAGCAATTTGAAACTGGAGCGATTTCAGTTCAAGAATATAACAATAAGTTAGAGTTATTACGTGATAAAACTAAATTAAATGTTCAACATCAGACAATGATGAGTGAACGCATCATGGGAGTTGCGAGCGCAGCTATGGCCGCATCTCAAATTATTAACTCTATGCAAAGTTTTTCTTCTGTGTTTGAAGAAGATACAGACACTTTAACCAAGATTACAACAACTCTTGGTATGGTTTCATCTATGACAATGGGTGTTACTACAGTTCAAAAGGCATTAAACTCTGTATTGGCCAAGAGACCAGCTGCACAAGCGGCGGCATCTGCGGCAACTAATAAAGATACTACAGAAACTGGTATAAATACATTAGCGCATTGGGCAAACGTTCAGGCAATCATGTCCAACCCTTGGATGACTGCTATTGCTATTGCAGCTTGCGTAGCAGCGGCTATATACATTGGTAAACAGACTGCCGAAGTTAAAAAGCAGACTAAGGCTTATGAAGACAATGCGGAGGCTGCAAATAAGGCTGTTGAAAGTGCGCGAGATGAAGCTGATGCGAATAGAGATACTTTAAAAGAGTATTCAGCTCTTTTAAAGCAGTATAAAGAAACTGGTGAAGGAAAAGAAGAGTTAGATAAATTAACTCGAACTTTGGCAGAAGCATATGATTTAGAGGGTGCCGCTATTGCGAGAGCTTCTGGAAAATATGAGGATTATGCTAAACTTCAACAGGATGCTATTAAAAAGCAAAAGGAAGAACTACAAGGCCTTTTGGATAAAGAGGAGGAGGCTGCTCAAGCTAATGCCAATACCGCTAGAGCGCATATGGCACAAGTGGATATTGATGGCGGTGGCAGTGAAATCAGTGGTAATAAACTCACCCTAACTCTTGATGGATGGGGAGATGGTGGAGACACTGACTCTGATGAAATTTTACAAAAATATTTTAAAGACTATAAATCTAATGATTATAATGACTTTCAATTAAAAGTAGATAACATTAATGACCCTAAAGTATTATTAGATACTTATGATAAATTAGTTAAAGCTAAAGAAGAAATTGAAGGCTCTGGAGTAGATATTAAGAACAATGGTATTTACTCTGATTTAACCGCATGGTTAGATGCTATGGAAGACGATGTCGATAAAGTTCGTGAAAACATGAAAGAAGTTGAAAGACTTCAGCTGGAGCTTGGTAAAGTAAGTTCAGTCGGAGAACTTTTAGACGATGCCAATAAAATTGATTCTTTAAAAGGTTATCAGTCATGGGTTAAAAATGCTACCGATTCTTTGGAAGAGTTAGGCTATACAGAGGAAGAGATTAACCAAATCATTGCCGATACTATCGAAGATAGTATTAATCCTTCTATTGATGGCTATAAAGAAATGGCGGCTGTGGTTAAGGATGTTGCAAATGCAACACCTGAAACAGAAAAGGCCGTTACTGATTATGTTAGTAATCTTTCAGAAGAAGATCAAACCTTCTTCTTTAGAATTGATTTCAGTAAATACCAAACTCAAGAAGCTTGGGATGCTCAAATCGATTATTTAAAAACGTTAGCTAGTCAAGAACAAGTTGAAGTTGCAGTAACTGCAGTTCAAGATGCACAGAGTAAACTTGGCGCAGGAGAAGAGTTAGATGACGAGTCCATAAAACAGTTACAAACTGCTTTTGCTGATGCAAATATTGAGTTTGACTGGGATAAATTTGCGGGAGCAAGTCAAATTGAAAAAGTAAATCAAATGACGGATGCTGTTCAAGAGTTAACTCAGGCCCGCATGGATAATATTGATGCTTTAATTACTCAACGAGAAGAAAACATTAAGTTAGAAAAAGAGCGTCAAGATAATATGAAAGAGACCGCAGATAAGATTGCGGCAAATAAAGAAAGAATAGCAGAGTTAAATTCAGATGCTAAACCTTGGACTTGGCAATGGATTGAAGAAATGGGTCGTCTTCAGTGGGAGACAAAGGTATTAGAAGGACAGCTTGAAGACTTAGAGGCTACTAAATATGATATTGATATTGGTATTAATTTAGAAGAAACTCTGTTAGATAATTTCGAAATTAAAGTTGATAATATTTTATCTCAGGCTGAGCGATTAAAATCTGCAGCCGAGCTCATTGGTGAGGGATTCATTGTTGCGGCTGAAGATGCTCAAGAATTAGCTAATGTTTATCCTGCCTTATTGCAAAATGCCACTGTTTACGAAGATGGCCGTATTAAGTTAGATCAAGCCGCTTGTAAAGCAATTTTAGGCGATAATGTAAGCATTTTGGAGAGTAATAAAGATGTTGCAGATGCAGAATTGCAGAACAAGATTGATTTATTAAATGCCCAGATTGCTTCAAACAATACAAAAATTCAACTTTTACAAAGTTATTTAGATGGTGAAATTACAGCATCTGAATTAGAGCAAGGTCTTGAAGCAGAAACTGCAAAGCTAGAATCTGAGTATAGTGATTTAGTTGCTGAAAATGATTTTGAGAATGCGAAGACTGCGGCAGAAAATAACTTAGAATTAACAAATACCACTTTAACCAATTTAGATAAGATTGGTGCAAGAGCTAATGCAGTTGGTGAAGCAATTGCAGCGGCAATGAAGGGTGAAAGCGTTTATTCTGAGGGCGGAGCAACTGCTACTGGTGCTTCATTAACTGCAATTACTGCGGGAGACACCAGTTCGAAGATTGACGAGGTAAGCGAAAAATCTAGAAACGCAGATGGCGATGCTTATGTACAATCAGCGATTGACCAATTAGAAATGCTTAAAGAGCAAAATGCGGCAAATGAAGCTTTGGTAGCGCAGTACACTGCAATGCAGGCAGAGCTTCGAGCAGGCACGGATGAAACCATTAAATCAATGGAGAGTGCAGCTGATGGTCTAGGCGGAAAGCTTGAAGAAGGAGGTAGCGAAAAAGAGCGTTCTCAGGAAGCTTTAAAAGAAAAGGACGAGGACCTTGATCGTTATCACGAAATCAATGATGTACTTGATGACTTAGAAGAAACGGTTAAAGATTTAAATCGTGAATATGAGAAATTAAGTGCGCAAACTAATCGAGCTTTTGGTGCCGCTAAGATTAAATTGATGAGACAACAGCGTCAAGAAATCGAGAAGCAAGTTGACGCGATTGATAAACAAATTGATGCTCAAAATAAATTATTAGAAGCTCAAGAGACTCACTTAGCATCTGATAAGACAAAGGCTCAAGAATTTGGTTGGCAATTTGACGATAAAACCGGAAATGTCAAAAATTATGAAGCAACTTTAGATGCACTTAAGGCAGATTATAATGCCGAGATGAAGAAGTTTAATGACATGACCGCAGCCGAACAAGAAGAGTATACCAAGACTGAAAATGGAGAAAAAAATCCTTTAGAATTGGCGAAAGAAAAGTATCAAGCTGCGTTAGATGCATTAAAACAATATGAGCAAACTAAAGAGGCTATTGAAGATACTAAAAATACCATTGAAGATAAAGAAAAAGAGCGTCTTGAAAAACTCCAGCAAGAGTATGACATTTTATTGGCAGAAGTTCAAACAGAGATTGAGTTAAAAATATCTGTTGATGATACTGCATTAGATTTATTGAAAGATAAATTGGAAGACTTGGGAGATAGCGCAGATAACGCCTTAGATGTTATTGCAAACATCACTCAATCTGTTGATAGAGTTACTAATAAGACAGAGACTTATCGAGAAGGTATTGGTAAAACATTAGATACATTAAAAGATTATGGGGTATCAGAAGCCGATTTAACCAAGGTTAAAACTTCTATCGCTGATGGCACTCTTGGAAAAATGGATAAGGCTGCTATTCAAGATATGTTCTCTTCAAGTGAAATTGTTGACTATGGCACTCTTATTAGCGATTTACAAGAGTATAGTAATGAATTACTTGCAATGAACGAAGAGATTCGTGCATATAAAGACCAGGTATTTGATACTATGTCTGCGGCATTCAATGAGTACCTTGAAGATTTAGAGCGCTATGAAGCTAAGACCGAGCACGCCAAGAAAATGACCCAAGGTTACAAAGACCTTATTACATCTCTTGGAAAAGCTAATGTTGATAAAGATGGCTCTTTAACCAAAAAAATCAATGAAGCTTTAGTATCAGAATCTAAGGACGCTTTAAGGGAAGCTCAGGCGACTCAAGATTATGCTCAATCAGCATTTGACAAAGCAAAAGCTGAATACGAGAAGTATAGTACACAAGGTAGTCCTTGGTATAATGAAGAAATGGCTCGTAAATGGAAAGCGCAGATGGAAGAGTGCGAAGACGCCTTAATGGCAGCTGAAGAAAAAACTCAGGAGGCTTTACAGGCAACTGCAGAGGCTATTAAAACTGCGTTTAAAGATACCATCGCTCAAATCATGGATGACTTAGATAGCTCTCTTGGAAATGTTTCTTATTTACAGCAACAATTTGACCAGGCTCAAGAATTGAGCGAACAGTATTTAGATGATTACCAGAAGATTTATGAATTAAGTAAGTTAACTCGTCAAGTTCATAAGTCAATGGATGAAACTAATAATGTTAAAGCTAAAAAGGCTTTAATGGAATATCAGGCTAAGATTAATAAATACCAACAGGACGGAGTAAAAATGTCTCAATATGAACTTGAGCATTTACAAAAAGAGTATGAATTAAGATTAGCTGAAATTCAACTTGAAGAAGCACAAAACGCCAAGAGTCAAGTGCGTATGACTCGAGATGCAGAAGGTAATTACGGTTATGTATATACTGCCGACGACTCTGCACAAGATGATGCACGACAGAATTATGAAGATAAGCTATATGAACTTCAAGATTTAAATACTCAGTATATTACTGAAATGGAGAGATTGTCACTTGAGATTCAGGCTCAATGGCAAGAAACTTTAAATCAAATTCTTGAAGATGATTCACTTTCCCTTGCTGAACAGCAGGCGCGTATCGCTGAAGCAAGTGAGTTTTATCAGCAGAGATTGGCTTATGTAAATGAACAACTTGGCATTGCGGTAGGTAATAACCGTACCCTTTATGAAGAGGACTGGACCAAGTATAGTGAAATTACTGGTTATAAGATTTCTGCAGACCAAGATTACGTTGATACGTGGGGTGAAACTACTCTTGCGGTATTAACCGGTGCGCAGGACCAGCAAGGATACTATCAAAGTGTTCAACTTGCATTTGCTAGTGCAGTTGCAACTATCCAGCAAGAGACTACGAAATATCAAGAAGCTCTTAATGCTGTTGGATTATCTGCGGATGCTTTAGCAGGTAAGATTTCTACTGATGTAGAGGTTCAAAAGCAGGCTTCTAATGAGGCTGCAATAGCGGCTGAAGATATGTCTCAGCGTGCTCAAGGAGCCATGGAAGAGATTATGACTAAAGCTGGAGAATTCTCTGAGCGTTGGGTAACTGAGCTTGAAGCTACAATTACCAAAAATCAAGAATATGTTCAGTCTATTCTTGATATGATTACTGCTTTAAGTGATTTAGATGCTGCGGCGAATACCCCTAAACCTTCTAATCCACCTGTTGATCCAGGCGATGGCGGAGGTGGCGATGGAGGAGATCCGGGTAATGGCGGAGGCGGTGATGGAGGCGCTGCTAACAACACCGATAAAGTTGAGGGCGTAGCAGCTGCTATCTGGATGGATGGTGGCGAAACTTCTGGCTGGTATAATGGTAGTGATCGCCGTTCACGACTAGAAGCAAAGGGCGTAACTGCCGCGCAGACCTACATTAATCAGCATGGTCCTAATGGAGATATTTACGCTAAGTGGCATAATAAGAGAGCTCAATTAAAGAGTTTCTATTATGGTTCTTTTGATACTGGTGGATACACTGGCGATTGGGGAGATTCAGAGGGCAGACTTGCATTATTACACTCTAAGGAGTTAGTATTAAATGCGAGCGATACCGAGAATATGTTAGCCATCATAGATATGGTTCGACAGATTTCAAGTGCGATTGATACGAATGCGTTATCAACTTTAATGTCATCTGGACTAACTGCAGCTAGTGTAAATACTAAAGAAAGAGATGTTCTTGAACAGAATGTCACAATTACAGCAGAATTTCCAAATGCAACTGATAAAGATTCAATTCTTGATGCATTTGATAATGTTATTAACCTTGCCGCACAGTATGCGAATAGACGATAAGAATTACGGGGATAGGCCTTTGAGCCTATCCCCTTTTCTTTTTTGGCCAATTAAAGTAAATATACTCAATAGCTTTTTTATGAATGAATAGAAAAGAGAAAAAGGAGAAAGGAGACTTTATACAATGGCAAATAATAAAGATGGTGTACAGCAGCTTCTTGGTGCCATTGATGAGATCATTAAGGCTAGAACTCAAGACAATCGAGCTAGTGTTAAATGTAAAATCATCAACGCAGATAAGGCCGAACAAGGCGAATATATCGTAGACGATGGCTCAAGAAAATTTACTGTATATTCAGATTCAAAAACATATAAAGCCGATGATTATGTTTATGTCTTTATTCCAGACGATAAAGAGAATAAAGAGTATAGATATATTATGGGCAAATGTATTGCCGTAGATACGCCATACTACACATATGTAAGTCCAACAGAAACATATGTTAATATGACAGATGACTTGTTTTCTGAAGAGCAGAAGCATGGATATGGGTTAATGGCGAATGGTTCTGTCACTACTCTACCACTCGGAACAATTGATTGTAATTTAAGTGGTTATGATAGATTAGTGTTAACAGCAGAATTTATGACTTGGCTATCTACCTATAACTTAGTCTCTGGTGCGTATGGTCTACGTTTAGATGTAATTTATGAGGAGTATACAACAGTTACATCTAAATCAAGAAAGGTAGCTATTTTTTACCTGGATAGCAAAGATATGTATGGTAATATATATGGTTATGAAACCTATTATAAGCAAGAAGCTATCTTTGATATTTCCAACTTTGAAAATATTGTTGAAATAAGACTAACTTTTTATCAAGATGGTAGATTTGCAAATGCACGAGGTGCGATTAACAACACATATGTAGCTAATGATATCTTTGTGCGAAATATTGCGCTAACCGCAGGTTATGATTTAGGAGCTTTTACAGAAGATAAGGTGTTATTGCAAACAACCTCATCTCAAACCTATGCTTCATTTTTAACAGATACTATGAAAGAATATATGCACATTGAAGATGAAAAATCTTTAACTGATGCAAGCATTGAGCGTTTAATCCACTCTTTTAATTCTAAAGATTTAAAATTGAGATGGGTTCGATTGGTAGAAGATGGACTGGAGCAAATTTCCAGTTTAAGAGATAAGCCAGAAAACGTAATTATTCACTGGTATCAATATACCTTAGAACAAGGTGTCGCAGATGAATTGGCGGGAGCATTTTGGGTTGAACGATTAGAGTGGCAAAATGCTTTTGATGTATCAGGGTTCTTACCTGACACACGCAAAGAGAAGGAACGCCTTAAAGTTATTATTGAAGAGCTTCCTGCGGACATGGATAAGGTAAGATTTGACAGTATTGATATTGATACTACTACAGACCCAGAGGAGCAAGAGTATTACAACCTTTACAAAGGCTCTATTAAATATCATTATAGTCCAGAATTAGAATTTACTAATGAATCCTATGTTCCAGACTATGGTACAATTGATTTAGTTAATGGTCTTAAGATTGAGGTGGATGCTGCTGGTAACCACGGTATTTATAGATTCTATAATACAGATGGTTCCATCAACGCCGCATCTGAGGCAACTAAAAAACGTATCTTAACTGCATCATATACTTCCCTTGTAACAGGCGATACAATGCTTGATAAGGCAGAACGCATCACCTGGGTTATTCCACAGGGTGTTGATACAATGATTGCGCCTTGCGAACTCGGTGTAGAATATAGTGAACAAGATGAAGTTCTTGTTTTCTCAGATAGAATCGAAATCACTCGTTATGGCGTTATGAACTCCTCTATCGCAGGAGAAGAAGAGGCAGATACTTGTCAGCAAATCTTCCGAATTAAAAACTATTATTCTCAGAAAGCTGCAAATAACACAGTTAAATGTCAGCTTGTAAGAGATAATAAGTTATATGAAACAAGTGCAGACTTATTTTTCGGTACGCATGGAACACAAGGTACCGATTATTCATTTATATTAAAATTCTCAAATGGCGAAAATGGACTTTTCGCTAAAAAGGGTGCGAGCGCATATGTACAGCCTATCATTTATGACTCTTGTGATAATGATATTACTAATACTGGAGTATTCAGAATTACAGGGTATGAATGGTATTCTCGTTATAAGTATGATGCAGACCCTAATAAAATGGCAATTACAATTGCCGCATCTGATAATGACAAAGGTTTTAGACAACTTGAGGTACAAACTGATAACATCGAAGAATGTCGTTATCACATTTTAAAGGTAACTGCAGAGGGTTCAATCTCTTTTGCTTCTTCTGGAAAGAATGAAGATGGAACTGATAAACCAGCAAAGACAGTTAGACTGTTTGCTTATTTACCAATTCCAGTTAAAGCGCAGGGATATTCAATGTTAGCTATGAATGGTGCGGATATTATTCAGTACTCTTCTAGTGGAACAGACCCTAAGAAGTTTGAAGACCCTTATACATTATCTGTATTTAATGAAAATACTGGTTTACGAGAGCAATTAGACGCTCTTTGGTATACCTCTTTTGGACAGGATTGCTCTGATGCAAATACTGTAACAGGTGCAAGTTTTTATCCAAGAGTATCTACAGATGGTAAATTAACAGTACCTTCACTTCATTTATCTGGTACTGGTGTTCAAATGGCCGTTGATGGTTACGTTGGTGGCAAGATTATTTGGACACAGCCATTACGAATTTCTACTCAAAGCTATGGAAGTCCTTTGTTAAATTCTTGGGACGGAAATTTGACTTTTGATGAAAAAAATGGTACAATATTATCAGCAATGATAGGAGCCGGAGTAAAAAATATTGATAATTCCTTTAGTGGAGTTTTAATGGGAGATGTATCAAAAACTGGTGACCCAGTAAGTGGTGCATTATCTTCTTATTACAATGGTATTGGTTTATACGGCTTCGATGCTAACTCTAGAAGTTTTGGATTAAATGTTAATGGTAAAGCTTTCTTTGGTAAGGCTGGTAGAGGTCAAATCTTAATTGATGGAAATAAAGGTACTATTACAAGTGCTTTGTTTGAAACAGAAAATAGGGGTTTGAAACTTGACTTAGATGACGGAACTATTGAAGCGAAGGGTTATAAGTCACCAGAAACTGGAAAACAGGCTATGGTTATTATTGACCCAACTGTTGAAGCCACTGAAACAAAACCTTACTTCCAAGTTCGTGGAGACAATAATGTAAATCTTTTATATTTTGGTCCATTGACACAGCAGATTTCAAGTTATGATTATTCTGCAACTGGAAAACAAGGTACTTTATTCGACTTAAAGCAGGGTAAATTAACTGCGTATGGTGAGAATGGTTCATATGTAAGATTAAGTAGTGGTAAGAGTAATTCTAATAGATTTTTTGAAATTTATGATGGAGTTGCTGATAAAGCGATCTTTAGGGCGACTGGCTCTTCAGATATGGCAGAAGCAGAGTGGAATATTAAAACATTTTACGATAGTTCTTCAGAATCTCTTGCAGATATAGATGCAGTTAACACTTATTTACAAAGTCGTATTAAAAATGTTAATGTAAATAGTGGTGTTGCCGCAGAAGGATATCCAATGACCACTTGGTCTGTAAACTATAGAGTGTTACGAAGAGAAACAAAGAATAAAGTAACAACAGAATATTATAAATTCATTGTTTTTAAAGATGAAACAACAAGATTAAGCTATTCTGGCGAGAGTTTATTATATCCAAATACAGATGTATCTGGAAGACCCGTTGGAGAAGAATCTTTGGCAGGGGATATTTCGGGAAGTAAAACCGATATTACTGTGTATCACACCTCTCGTATAAAATATACAGTTGATATTCCAATGTCAGAGATTAAAACTTATTTAAATAAGACTGCAATTAAGGCATTAGATGCGAATGTGACATCCTTTGTTAATGATGTAGTAACTATTGATAAGTTAAGTGATGAATGTTTCTTGTATTTAGTACAAACAGAAAATGCAATTCCAGTAAGTGCTTATATTGCAGAGAACATTCATTTTGATTATATTTGTTCTAATTTTACACAGTATCAACAGGTTGTAGAATTAACCGGTATCGCCAATGGTGCTTATTACTTGCAATCAAGTAATTATGATGGTAAAAAGAGTGGTACTAAACTAGATTTATCTAACAGCATATTCACCACTTATAGCGGAGATGGCAGTTATGTAAAAATTCGTGGAGATGGAAATAATAATCCATTTTTACAAATTTATGACGCTTATGGAGTTAATGTTAACTCAGGAGAGCCAACAGGTAAAACCATTTTCTGCGCCCAAGGTAATGACGAAAAGGGAGTAAGCGGTCCATATTATTTACAATCAAGTAATTTCCAAACTGGTGGAGAGTTTAAAAATGGTACTAAGTTAGATTTAACCAAGGGACAATATCTTTCTTATGGTAAATACGGCCGTATTGAAATGAAACCAGAGGAGAATACATTCTTTAATCTGTCTACTGCAACTGATGTTAAGTTATTTGTGGTACAAGGACAAGAAGCGGCTGATATGGATGAGAGAGATGGAGATTTCACAGCAGATGAAAGTAATGCGTCTTCTTTGTACTATTTACAATCTGTAAACTTTAATGGAAATGAAAACCGTGGTACTAGATTAGACTTACAGCGAGGAAAGTATACTTCATATGGTAATACAGGACGAGTTATAATCAACAGTAATGGTCAAGACTTTTTTAAGATTGATTATCGTGTACCGGATAGGGACAATACTTATATTAATTTGATAAATATTGGACTTACCCGTTATCAAATCCAAAGTATAGACCACGGTCAAGCTAGTACTGATAAAGGAAGTTATTGGGATTTAAGCTCTGGAGCTTTCGTCACTTATAACACCGGTGGAATAATTCGAATGACTCCAAGTAATCCAAATCAGTTATTCCAAATTGTTGGTAAGAGTGCTACGTATGGTGAAAAAGCTCTTATGAATGTAGGTGTTGGTGCATATTACTTACAAAGTGCAGACTATATTGAAAATGGAAATACTGGTTTTAAGCTAGATTTAGCAGATGGAAATTTAGTTGGTGCAAATTTTGCCATAACCTTAACCAAAGGCGGCAATACTTTAAAAATTGGTGCACAAAACGCAGACAATGCAATTCAAATTACAAATAGCTCTGGAGATGAACGTTTTTCAGTACATTGGGACGGTAGTGTTGCACTTAGAGGTAACGCTACTTTAACAGTTGAGAGTGGTAAGATTCAGTCTGGTGGCGAAGGAGATCTAAAAGGTGATTATTATAGCCTTGAGCAGTCCGGAGGAAAAATTGGCGGATGGTATTTAACTAAAACTTCATTGCAAAGTTATAAGCCAGGTACAGATTTACCTGAATATAGCAGTCAATTAGGCGCAGATGGAACCTTGTTTTTAGATGGTAAACAATGGAAAATGAAATTAGATGAAGAAGATTTTTCCATTTATCCGCATACTGCATTAACATATACTACTACTAATGGAGGAATGTTAATTAGTAAAACAAGAGTAGAATTGGCTATGGATCATACACATTTTCAAAAACTAACTGAAGAATTTGTAATTTTAAAATCAGGTTCATGGATGTTGGCAATGGGAGCTTTTAGTGATAGCGATGTTAGTATAGGTGCCGACGGCCCTGGTTCTAATAGAGTTATTTTAGGTAATCCAAGTGCAACGTGGGGACCCGTATTAAAATTATACTCTGATTCCATTTATATGATGGGTGGAAGTGGTTTAATTAATTTAGGTAATAATAGTGGACAAATTAGCGCAGGTAAAAACGCTGACGGTGAGCGTTTTGGTATTCCAACTATTTTATTTGGCGAAGCTACCCTTACTTTAAAGAGTAATGCTAGTGGTAAGCTTGAAGTAAATGGAGATGGTGCATATGTTGAAGGAGCACATGTTTACTTAAAAGCAACTAATAAAATATGGGTAAATGATACTCAATATGGCTATTCGGGCACTATTACTGTAAAAACTGGCATTTTGACTTCTCGAGACTTAAATTTTGTAAACGGAATCTGCACCGGATGGGCTGGAGCTTCATACAACGATGGTTCATCAAACCCTTGGGCTGATGACGACGAATAATTATTACAAATCACATAGATTTGTTAAAATAAATATAAAAAGGAGATAAAGGAATCATGAAAATGACAAATTTTGAAATTTACACAACTTTTACTAAGATCAATAGTAACTTCGATGGTAGCGAAGTTCTTCCTATTAAATTAAACTTCTATTTTCAGAAGAATAACAAGATTTTAATGGAGTTAGTAAAAGAAATTGAAGAGTCTCGTATGGAGATTGGTAAAAAGTATGGTGAAGCTACAGAAGATGGCTATACAATTCCAGCAGAAAACATCGAGGCCGCAAATAAAGAATATGAAGAGTTAATGACTCTTGAGCAGGAAGTTAATATCTGCACTATTGGTATTGATAAGCTTCCAGACGACTTGGAGCTAACAACCGCTCAGGTGGACGCTCTATCTTATATGATTGCAGATTAAAAAAGGAGAATGAATGATGAGCAGATTGTATCCACCAATTATTGCAGGTACAATCCCAGCTTTTGGAGGGACTACTCTGGTAGTCCCTTTTTCTCTTAATAGGACAGTAACCATATCAGAAATTTCGACAGTTAGATTAAAGATTAAAACAGTGAGCGGTGTCATAAAAGAAACTGTTACTGCATCAGAACTTCTTCTAACTGGCGATTGTTTCGCAAAATTCAATCTTAATCCAAATAAATATACCGTAGGTCAGTTTTATAAGGTGCAGATTGCATTTGTTAAAGGTGATGCCAATAAAGGACAAAGAGAAGAAGTGGGATATTACTCTACTGTTGGTGTAGTGAAATATACTACTACTCCAACGGTTTCTATTGAGGGGTTAACTTTTGGTAAAATTAATTCCCATAATTACTATTATACTGGTGTATACTCTCAGGCGAAGTACGACTCTAATGGACGAGTGATTAGCTGCGGAGATACAACAGAAAAATTATACTCATATCGTTTTGTTATTTCCGATAGCACTGGTGCTATTATTGATGATACCGGAGAGATTTTACACAATAGCACTAAAGATGTTTTATCGTATGAAACAACTGAAGACTATTGTTTTGCTAGGGATATTAAACCGAATGAGTCTTATTTTATTAGTTTTATTGCAACCACAGTTAATGGTATGGTTGCAAGTTCAAAAAGATATCGTATTACACAAAATCGCTCTATTCGACCAGAAATTGACATTGAGCTTATAGCAACACTTGACGAGGGTAGTGGATTTATTGACCTGACAATCGGAAAGTGTAGTAGTGAGCTTATTACAGGAACATTCCTATTATCTCGTTGCTCTAGCCGAGACGAAGAGAGTTGGGTTGAATTTAAACGATTTAATTTGCATGCTGTTCAAGCTAGTACTTTCTCAATTAAAGATTGTACAGTTGAGCATGGTGAAAAATATAAATACTCTATACAACAATATAATGCAAATAAAATTTATTCTGAGCGAATTATATCAAATACAGTGTTAGTAGACTTTGAAGATGCTTTTTTATTCGATGGTGAGCGTCAATTGCGAATTCGCTACAATCCGCAGGTGGGCAGCTTTAAAACAACTCACGCAGACCAGAAAACAGATACAATTGGAAGTCAACATCCATTTATCGTAAGAAATGGTAATATGGCTTATAAAGAATTTCCAATAGGCGGATTAATTTCGTATCGCATGGATGAGGACAATCACATGTTTATGCCACAGAAACAGCTTGGCATTGAAGTCTCTTCAAACGATTTAACTTCAGAAAATATTATTGCAGAACGTGTATTTAAACTTTCCGTATTAGACTGGTTAAACGATGGTAAACCAAAGTTATTTAGATCACCATCAGAGGGTAACTATATTGTGCGTTTAATGAACGTGTCAATGTCACCTCAAACCGCACTAGGAAGAATGCTTCACAGCTTTACCGCAACCGCGTATGAAGTTGCACCTTTTAGTCCTGAAAGTCTTGCGTTGTTTAAAATTATTGATGCAACAGAGTCTCTTGAAGAACAGATGCAATGGTCATCTATTTATTTACCAGACTTATTTAAAGAGTACAATATGGACAATAAAGGAAATCTTATTCAGTTGGCAAAGCCTGCGAAGGTTCAATTAAACAATCCGCAGAGACGTGCTTATTCAGTAAAATTCACTGATATGCCTCCTGGCAGTTTTGTTTACATTGGTGATAATGAATATGGTGAGCAAATTATGATTGGTGCTACTGGAGCCTTTATGGCAGAGTCAGTAGATGGATTTGCTTATATTGGTACAGACTCACGTTTCCTTCAGCAAGGTATGTGTACTTATGGATACAAAGCTAAAACAATTACAATGTTTAATTCTGTTGATGCTTTAGATCTCAGAGATGTTCCTTGCCGACAGTTTATTGGAAACTCTGATTTAAGTAATAAAGACTCTCTGTTTAAGTCTTTAGAAGATGATAGAACAGAGGTTACTTCGATATCTATGGTACGCTTTTTTAAAAGACCCGTTAACTATTTTTATATTGATTACGCTGGTGGTGATGACCAAAAAGAGCTTGAAGCTTTTCTACAATCTCCAGACTTACAGTTTTTCATGGATATGGATTGTAAGCAACCAGTTTTGGACTTTTCATTATGCGATGAATTGGCTACCTATCAATTACGTATAAAGCGTTCAAACAGGAAGTATGCTCATATTATGGGTGAACAGTACTATGTAGATAAACACGAGGGAATGTTTGCACCATATTTAGATTATTACTTAGATGGAAAAACTTTAGTTCAACAAGGTCGTATTACCATTATGCCAATTACAATGGATATGTATGACGTAAAGATTGATGGTAGTCCAGTGAGTTTGATTGAATTAGAACGTTATGACTTATCTGACCCAGAGGCGTTCATGGATGTTGCCCCAGGTAATGGTTTAATTACTGAAATTGGGTATTCTTCTCAAATTATCGAATACTCATTTGAAACTGCAAAACAAAATCCAACTTTAGCAACTTATAAAGCTACATATTTAAATAGTGTTAAAGATTATTGGTCAGTAGTACAAAATGAAACCGCTACTGAAACGGACGTTCGTGAAGCAAAAATGACTATGGATAATAAATATCTAAATTATTTAAACGAACTGAAAACCGCAATAGAAGAATATAAGGAGGCATTTGGCGTACTATGAGTAATCCTTTAGTAGATAATGATTTTTTGAAAAAATTACATGAATTTGCTGAAAGAGAAGTATATGCCAAAATTATCGTTCTTAATTTGAACGAAGAGCCGATTGAAGAAATTACAGGACGCGTAACGCAAGGTTCCATCTCTGTGGATGGAACTTCTGCGGTACGCAGAACCTGTTCTCTTACCCTTGTAGCGCAAAATGTAGATATTAATGAGTACTATTGGGGAATGAACTCAAAGGTACAAATTTTTATTGGCTTAAAAAATTTTGTGGATGACACTTATCCCGACATTATCTGGTTTAAGCAAGGGTTATATTTATTAACCACATTCAATACCTCGCAAAGCGTTAGTGGATATACCATTAGTTTACAAGGTAAAGATAAAATGTGTTTATTAAATGGAGATATCGGAGGCACTATCACTGAACTATCAGTAGATTTTGCAAGAGAGGATGTTGAAGACGTTGATGAAAACGGCGTTGGTTTGGGAACATTCACTCAACAAGATTTTGAATTGAAAGATATTATTATTGAGGCTGTACACAAATATGGTAAAGAGCCTTATCATAATATTATCGTAAATGATTTAGATGATGTAGGACTTGAGCTATATGAGTATAGAGGTCAAGACCCAATGTATTTTGTTATAAATAATAACACTGGGGAAATTAGTCAGCCAGTATTTGATGGCACAACCGAAAAAACTTACTATAACGAAAAGAAGCAAGCTATAACAATCAAGTTGAGTGAATTATCTGATAATCAATTTGATACTCGTTTAAATATGGAATTTGGCTCAGGTGATAAAGATGTGTTAGTTGTTTATGACAAGCAAGGTACCCCTTACAGTTTTTACAGAATACACTCTGGAGAGACTGTTGGATATAAAATTACTAACTTGACTTATGTGGGTGATTTAGTTGGTAAGATTGGTAATGCGATTACCGGCGCGGTGTTGGACCCAATTGTTAAACAGCTCGGAGACTTTGAATATTTTTACAATGATGATGGACAGTTCGTGTTTCAGCGCAAACGCACTTTTGTAAATGTTGCTTGGAATAATTTAGTAAAAGACCCTGAGGGAGATACCTATGGTCAAGCAAGTGCTTTTACTAATTCCTACACATATTCATTTGAAAACAGCAATTTGATTACTGCTTTTAATAATACTCCAGCTTTAAATAATGTAAAGAATGACTTTGCTTTATGGGGTGTGCGCAAGGGACTAAGTGGCGCAGAGATTCCAATTCATATGCGTTATGCGATTGACAAAAAGCCAATTTCATACACTACCTACACAGGTGAAACTTATACAGTCTTAAGTGAAGAAGAGGCGATGGCTCCCGCAATTGAAGAGAAGTTAAAAGAATATCTTAAGATAGACTTTGTAAAGTCTCCAATGCCAGCTTGTCTTGATCCAGATGCATGGTGGGAAGTACACGACTGGGCAGAGTATTATCACATTGTTACTGGAGAATATCCGAATGCAACGATGGGAGAATACATCACTGAGTGGACACAGTTCGACTTAAATAAATTCTTCCCTGCTGGATATACTTGGAATAAAGAAACGCCTTTATTCTTATTTGACTTAAACGAGGATGGTACTCTTGGTTTTGCAGGACACAACCCTAGTGTAAGTTATAAAATTTCAGATGATAAAAAGCATGTCTTGGACGCCCAGGGTCGAATTGTTGAGAATACTCGATTCTGTGGGCACCAATATCAAGGTTATTTCGTAGCTAGAGATATTAAAGCCTATTTTTATAAGCCAACTATCCCAGGACAAGAATATACTTCAAACCTTGAAGAAGCTGTAAAAGAGCAAGTTAAACAAGCATTTACTTTCTACACATATAATTGCGAGTGGCGTGAAGTGCTATATCAGATGGCACGAGACTATTTAAGAAATGGTAGAGCGGATGATTTCTTGGCTGTTATTGCAGAAAATAATGGGGATTTGTATCCAAGCGGAACAACAGGATATGAGCAGTACTATATTGATATGCAAGGTTTTTGGCGACAGCTCTATAACCCATATTTAACTAGAATAGAACAATATGAGTATGATAAAATGGATGCCAGTGTAGCTAAATCTTTCTTCGATGACGTTGATGCAAAACGAAAAACCGCTTTGTTTAAGCATATTGATGGTCAATATATTCGCATTAAAGAGGATGAGCTGTATAATCATTGTTACACTTATTTTCAAAGAAAAGAGTGGGATAATGCAGAACAACATTTACACCACATTTATTATCAATTAGTCGATGGAGAATACGTTCCACTCACAGAAGCGAATGTTACATCTCTAAAAGATGTGGATGTAGATACTAAATACTTTTATAAAGATGGGGCGGATTATTTTTCATATGTTAATTTTAATCCAACCAAAGAGGCGTATTATTCTCATCACATGACTAAAGACCCTTTAAGTATTGACCCTTTTGCTACTTATCTGAATAGTGCAGGAAAGCCATACAGCTTTAAGAAATTCCTTGATGTTTATGATAAAGCAACTGTCTTTGAACAGGACAAAGCCGACAAATATTATTTCTATGACCCATTAACAGGTGTTTATAGTAATATTAAAGACTTGACTGGTTTTTCACCAAAGAATACTTATTATATTTTACGACAGTATCCTTTGTTAGAAGCGGGTTTTGCTCCATTAAGCATTGACAATGGATATCAACCAGTTCCTTCAAATGACATTAAGCAAGGAGTTCAATATTATATTAAATCTCCACAAGAAAATACTGACGGCACAGTATCTTATGTTTATAAGCCTTCTTTTAAGTTTGCTGAAAATACAAAATACTATGTATCAGTTGGTGGGGCGGACGCAGAAGTGAAAAACTTCTCGCAAGGAAAGAGTTACTACACCTTAGAAGATAGAGATACGTTAATTACTATTCCAAATGTTCCTCTATTTTACCTAGAGGGTGTGCAGCCAATTAAACAAACTACTTGTCCGATTGGCCAAAATGATAGAGCTTATTACGTTGATGATAATGGTAAAAATATTTACTTGCCTACTGGATATTTTATCCCAGGTAAATTAAACTATTATTATCGCTATGAAAATGATACGTTGAAAAAAGATGCTGATTTTGAAGAAGGTTTTTACTACACTTATCGTTCAGAATTAGGTTTTGAGCGTAAGAAAATTTTGAAAAAATTCAATCGCTCTCGAACTTATTATATTACTGATAGCGAAGAGTTTATAGAAAATAATAAACCTTTTGATGAAAAAGTAGAATATTATCTTCCGGTAGTTGGTGCAGATAACGTTACCGTAGTAGGATACACAAAATATAATAATATTTTAGATTTTACTAAAACGATTTTATTCCCCGTATACATTGTAGATGATGAATACTTGTCTTCAGGTGAGGGCGCAATTGACGGAGTTCCACTGGTTGAAGATTTGAAAACTAATAAAGTGGGTTATCATAGAGTGGTTCCAGTTAATAGAACTACTGCGGTATATAGCAGTGATTTAACTTATTGCGTAAGGTCTGTTAATGGTTATTACTATAAGGTATTTCCAGTGCTGAACAAAGACACTTTCAAAGAGAATGGCTTTATGTTATGTATAAGAAATCCAAACTTAGAAATGTCGAAGTTTAAACATATGTATTTTAGTCTAGCTGGCACTTCCACAGATACTAAAGATTATGGTACACTATCTTTGAGTGGAGAGTACTATGAAACTGCGGACTTTAATCCGGATACTTTTTGGACTTATACGCTAGATACTCCAGAGTATCTGAACTTTTGGTTTGACTTTTTAGATACCGATGGAGACATCTCTCGTTACTCCAACTATATGATTGGTAATAGGCCAAAAACCGAAAATGACAATAAGATGAATGCCATTTACTATAGAGAAACTCCACAGGTAATTTTCGTCGATAGCACGATTTCTGATGAAGAATGGTTGGCGCAACGAGAAATGAAACCTGGTTATTCCTTCGTTCAGTTGACAGAGAATGAAAAACGTTTATTCTCATTGTCTTCTCAAGGAAAAACCGCTCAAGATGTATTAAATAGTTGTTTATATCAATATACTTATTGCACTGAGACCGTTTCAATTACTAGCTTACCTGTTTATCATTTGCAACCTAATACACGAATTTTTATCAAGGATGCAAAAGCGGGAATTAATGGAGAATATATTATTTCACGAATTACAATACCATTAACTTATAATGGAACAATGAACATTTCGGCGGCAAAAGCTGTTGAAAGAATTTATTAAGGAGGACAAGGAGAAATGGCATACAAGGTTAAACAGTTCCGTTATTACAATGACGGAAGTTCTGAAAGTAATCGTAATCAGCCATCTGTAACCGAAGATGGAGTGGCAGTAACCTCTACCCACTATGTAAATGGCACTGTCTTCGGCGCATGTTTTCCAGTTTTACAACTTGGTATCCAGGGTATCCCTGGTACCAAGTTCTATCTTAATGAAGCGGTAGACCCAATTATTATTGGACAGACCGGTATCTATGAGTTAGATTTGACAAATGGTGTTCAAATCACTAAAATTACTGTTGACCCTCGCTCAATCAAGGAGATTAAGGACAACAATAATGCATATCTAATCATAGATATTATTTATGATGATGGAAAGGAGTAAGTAAAACATGGGATTTTATGGTAATATTACGAATGCCGCAAAAGCGCAGTTTTCTTTCGATAAAGTATATTCCAATCGTTATGAAGCTGATTTAGGTTGTGGCGTAGATGGTATTATGGCAGGTCGCTACATTTTGGTTGAGTACGATCAAAATACAGCAACTGATGCTTACCCAGAATATTGGTACTATAATGGTCAGGTTTATAGCAACTTACAGTCAGTAATGTTGAATGATAACTTGTTAATTACAGGCCCTATTGAAGAAAATCGTTTCACTCCTACTGGAAATCAAACTGTTGTTAGAATTCCTAGAGGACAAAAGGCGGTTGATATTAATACAGCAGTTGAATATTGTCAAGTTACTAGCGATACTGGAGTTTGTAAGTTTATTACAAAAAATGCTTATGAACAGTATATGACTAATACTTTTAAGCCAATTAAATTCAGTAACGCCAGTGAATATAAAGCGGGTAAGTTTTTTGTCAGAGATGATTACTTTAGCACAGAAGCAAATGCAATAATCGAACAATATACAAGAGAAGCGGCTTTTGTTGAACAAAAAGATGTCACCGCAGATGATTTAATTGAATATTCAGATGCAAGCGAAACCGCGGACTGCGATGACGCAGAAATTTATTATGTATTAGTACCAGCTGAAAATAATGATGGTGAGTTCGATATCTATGCACCTATTGGTAAATGTGTTAGCTCTTATAAATATTATAATTCTGACTCAGATAAACAGAGCTGGGCAGAATGGTGGGGAGAAAACAACTCTCGTCAGCGCATTTACGATAATGCAATTGAAGTAGCAAATGTAACGACAACAAAGTATTTTAGAAAACAACAATACTCTACTTCAAAAGATTATTATTTACCTTTGGCAGAAATTTTTACCGAAGTTACTGGACTGCTTGACGCTGATCACTATCAACCAAACACATACTACTATAGCCCAGAGTTAGAGGGTACTTTGACCCCTCACACATTAACCACTGAGTTTGTTTTAGATACTGGTGACTATAATTCAGGTAGAAGATATTTTGATAACAGCCCTGTATCTAGAGGTTTTGTAGTAGATGGTTATGTAAGAAATCCAGGAATTGCAGATTCTATTGAAGATGTATTCATGAACGATGCGCAACTCTTATGTAAGGGTATGTGCTTTAAAGTTTATAAATACCATAGTTATCGTTCTAATAAAGTTGAAGAATTCTGGATTTATAAAAATAACACTTGGAAAGAACTTGTGTTTAAGAATGTTGTTGATGATTCTGGTAATGTAGTTTCTTCAACAGCAGATACAACTTATTTGATGAACTTTGCGATTGATATGGCGAATTATAATTCTTCAAGAGGATATGATTCAACTGTATGGCAAAAAGTTTTCTCAAATGGACATGAAAAATATGTAATGGTAGCTGAATTAAATTCAGTTGTACCTGTTTTTGATATTGGAGTTGATGCTCCTACATTATCACCGATTACACCTCACTTTGATGATGATAGTACGAATGTATATTATAAGTTGCATTGGCAACCTCAGTGGGGATTCAGAGTAAAAGCTGCGGATTGGAGCTTAAAGGGACCTACCTTCAACCTAGAGGGTCAAGCGCATGGTGCTGGTGAGGTATACTTGCGTCGTCAACCACAAGAAAACGAGTCCTTTATGCACGTTTCTGATACAACTTTCTATCCATCAGATGAATCGGTTGTATGGGCAACAAATAACTACAATGCAGCGACAAGAAAATTTGATTCAACCGTGTACAATCCAGAAACTAGTCAATGGGAGTCTGTGACAGAAGTGGAGCAAATGCCAACTGTACCAGCCGCAATTTACTACAACAAAGATGGTTTTAGTAGCAAAAAGATTGCTTATAGCCAAGACTTTATTACACAAGGTAATCAAAGATACTCTGCGGATATTGCTAGCACAGGTTGGCAAAATAAAGATGAAATTGCATTAACACCAACTGGACAGAGTGGAAAGACTTATGATCCACACGATGGAACAGTTGACTCTGCCGCTTGTGAAGATACTCAAGAAATTTCAATTATGCTTCCTTCTCTTGGTGATACCATTGCTCATATTTGGGATATGGTTTACGGAGGACGTGAGACAAATGATGAAATTTATGAGACCAATAAGAGAAATCGTGATATTGGTTGGGAAGACGCTCGAGCTTCATTGGATAGAAGAGGTTTACGTTTAGTACACGCTAATGGAGAGCCTAATGCTTACTCTGTTGCTGAAGTAGATACTTTAGCAGGTTGTATTAACTCTGCACATGATTTGTTAGGAATGATTATTTCTGCAAACTCTCAGGCTCGTTTAGAGGCAGATATTAAGAGTTTGAGTGATGACCGTATTTATTTTGATACAACGCGAAATAAATATTACAGAAGACATTTAACTTATTCATATAAACCAGTAGATGCTGGTAATCTCGCTTTATATGCATTTAAACCAGCAGATGTAGTTGAAGATGATTTTAACCCTAATTTATACTATGTAAAAAGTGGTAACACTTTCTCAAAATTATCCAACACAGCTACTTTTAGCGCATCTACGCCATATTATGAGAAGAGCGCAGACACTTATACAAAGATGGATTTTGATGAGTTTAAACCATCAGATTATTTCTTCTTAGAGTATACAGGTATTCCTGAGCTAGATGAAAATCCAAGTAACAACATGACAATGATGAACTATTGTATTGAAGAAGTTTATCAACCTGCTCATGAGTATTATACAGTTAATGAAAAAGGTTTTGAATATGTTGAGTTAAGTGACACATATGAACCAGGAGTATTTTTCTATAAGAGCAATGGAAATTATATGACTGAGTTTGAGGATACTCCTCGAAAAGGTATTCAATATTATTCTATTAACGAACAGAAATTAATTCCGGTATTAAACAATCCTTTAGCAGGCAATTATAGAGGTATTTATGTACCAGGTTACTACTTCGTTATGACAGGAGAAAATGCTTTTACTCTTGATAACAGAGATACCTACACCGCTGGCGAAACTTACTATCGACCAAAGGAAGGTATTGCTGGAGAGGACGAAGAGGGTAATGTTGAAGTTGAATACGTAAAAATTATCGAGTATGAAGAGCGCGTTCCTTTAACTCGCGAAGAGTACGATGCCAACCAAGAGTTAGCAACAGCACTTGGTAAAGAATCATATTACTATATTTTAGAGAATGATAAATACATTCCATATACAAAGACTTGGAGTGAATACAGAAATAGTAGACCTATTCCATCTTTGTTTGCGGCAGTTGAAAAGTATCAAGAAGTAGTTCGTGAAAAGGTTTATACTCTTGAAGAAGTAGACCCTGTAAAGATTGTACCTTATACAACGAACACTTTCTATTTAAAAGTGGAAAATGACAAAGGTATTTTAATGGGGTATAGACCTGCATCTCGTAGTGACGTTATTCCAACGAAATTTAATCAAGATGTAGTTTTATATGCTTTTGGTTATGGTGTTACTTTCAATGGTACCACTTATGTAACTAAAGACTGGTGCGCTTCTTTAGAAGAGCCTTTCACATTAAAGTCTGGCGTTGATATCAACGACGTTCTTGAATGGGCAGTAAAAGCGTTAAGCGATTTCTATGTACCAGAGTTATATCACTTTAAGGATGAAAATGGAAATATTCTATTAGACCGATATCCTTCAAAGACTCGTACAGACTACTTCTTTATTAACCCTACCTATACAGAGGGTGGAACAACAAAACAAACGATTGTTAAGAAGAATTTATCTGATTCTTTATTCTATGAGCCTTATAAATACTATAGAGAAGGCGCAACTGGAGAATTCTATTTGGCAACTGAAAAGTATGCTGAACCAGGCGTTGACTACTATAAAAAGACTCAGTTGTTTGTGTACGAAGATGAAAGAGGTATTTTAGAAAAGGGTATGCCATGGCAACCTTCTACATATACTGTTCCTGATGAAGTTACTTTAGCAACTAGGGATGAAGTATATGAGCTTAAGGAAATTCCAGAATTTGCAAGAAATCTTAATACAATGCACGGTATGCTATTAAAGCTAAACAGATACATGGAGTATGATGATAGCTTTACTCGTGACCCTCGTATTGGAAATGGTTTATTAAATCAAGTTAAAGATTTAATTGCAAATATTGGTAAGTTAAAGCCTCGAACTTTTGTAACTATTGATGACACCGGCCGCATGCTTGAGACCAATTGGGATACTCGTCAGGAGGCAACCGCAAGTGTTGCAAAGACCGCAAACAAATCCTTGCTAAAGGACGTTGCAGGTGACGTATTCTCAGAAGTTAGCTCAGTGGCTAATATGAGAAAACAATGGATTACCGCAAACCTTGATGGTACACCAGATAAGCCAGTATTAAGAATTCACCACAACTTCCAGGCGGTAAGTGACACAACTTCAACTACAAATAAAAACACTGACAATGTTGCTTCTTCTAATGCGAGCGATAAAATTACTTTATACACTCCAATTGTAGATGCAATGGGTCATGTAGTTGGTAAGAATACAGAAACAGTTACATTGCCTTATGGATTTAAGACAATTAAAGTTACAAATGATGCATCTACTGTAACTGATGCGGCAAGCACTATTTTAGAAGCTGGTCAGATTGCAGATAATACACAGGATACACTTACATTTGCGGCTTCAAACAAGTGGATTAAGTTGGATAATAATACTGAAGATACAATTAAGATTGGTCATGAAGTTCATTCTATCCTAACCACTGCAAAAGCTTCTACAAATTTGAATACCAATAGTACAAATACTATTACAATTCAAGATTTAGTGTTTGATGAAGCTGGACATGTAACCGCAAATCAGAATCACACATATACCTTACCTTATGGATACAAGACTTTTACAGATGGAACAAACAGTAGCGTTGCAAGCAATTGTTATGATACATTCACTTTTGTAGGAGATAACTGGACTAAGGTATTTGTAGAAAATGATAAATTAACTATTTCTCACATTGGACCGGTTACTACGGCTCATACTACGGTGAGCGATGAAACCCCGGCTTTTGGAAGTACATTTACTATTGTAGATTGGACTTTTGATGACAAGGGACATAAAGCAAATAGTGGAACTCACACTGTTAAGATTCCAAAAGGAAGCTATGAGAATACGGGTAATACTGGTGTTATTACTGGTATTAGTTTCACTGATACCACTGGCGCAATTAAGTCTACATCATCTTACTTAGGTAGTGTTAAACTTGGTGCTTATACAGCTCCAGGTGCAAAGACTGCCGAGGGTAGCATTTCTGTTACAGCTGCTAGTATCACAACAGAGACAACTTTATCATCTGCTTTAAGCACTTTAGATGATAAGATTATGGCAGAAACAGTAAGTAGAATTAATGCAATTAAAGCATTGGATGTAGCTGGTGCAAGTAATATCGCCGCAAGCAAGACAATCTCAGGATGGAGCGAAACTGATGGTAAAGTTAGTATTACTACTCAGGATATCTCAATTGCTTCTTCTCAGATTAACGATTTAACTAGTACTTACTCTTCTACTGGAACAGTTGCTGTAAATGGTAAAGCTGTTGATGCAGCTCTTAAGACTTTAGATGGAACTGTTACTGGAACTGGTTTTGTAAGTTCTATTTCACAGACTGATGGTAAAATTACTGCAACATTGAGAAAGCTAACTGCAGATGATATTCCAGAATTGACTTTGGCAAAAATTACAGATGCAGGTGATTTAGCTAGTAAGGATACTCTAACTGCAGAGGATATTCCTGAGTTAACCTTAGAGAAGATTACTGATGCAGGCTCAATGGCAAGTGAGACCGCCGAAGATTATGTGAAGAAAACAGAAATTGGTTTCACAGAAGATGATGAAGCTGTAAGCTTTATTAGAAGTGAAGATACCTTTACTTATACTGAAGCCTCTGGAGAGGGTGCAGACGCAATTCCTGAAGTAGCACTTACTGTGGCTCAATTGATGAAAAAAGTTGCTGAACTTGAAGCGGAAATTAAAGCTTTAAAAGAAGCAGAATAATTGATAAACTGGTCTGGCTATAAAGGTCAGGCCAGTTTAATTTATTTACGGCAAAAGTTATAAATAAATAGAGAAAAAAGAAAGGGGTATTTACATTATGGCTTCAAATGCTAATTATGTACGATTTATACGAGGTACTCCTACGGCTTGGGCTAATCTCAAAGTAAAAGATGAAGATGTTTTATACTTCATTTCGGAAAAAGGGTCTGACAAAGGCTCTCTCTATTTAGGTTCAAAGTTAATTGCGGGTGATGGTTATGACCCGATTAATGTTACAACCTCCCTTGGAAGATTAGAGGATGTATCCTTAAAATTAAAAATCTCCAATGGAGACCTATTGGTGTATGATAAGTTAACACAGAAATGGGTAAATAAACCACCTTCATCACTTATCAAAGTTAATGAAGATGGTAGTTTAGACTTATCTGATTATGCACTTAGAGAAGAACTTGAAGATTATGCTAAAGTAGAAGCTCTTAAAGATTATGCTAAAGCAAGCGATATTCCAGGCGTTATGGTAGGGGCAACGGACATGTTCTTCGGTGAGCCTGGTTTAGTGCCTAGACCGCAAGCTGGTGAACAAAGTTACTATCTTCGTGGAGATGGTAAATGGGTTCCTCAAGACACTCGATGGGAAGCGGCCCTAGCAGTTTTGTATGGAGTTGACCCTAACACAAAATCTATTAGAGAAATTTCTCACGAGGAAGTTACTGCTATTTATGGTACAAACGTTCCAGAAGCCTATAACACAGTTGAAAAAATTGCTGCTTGGATTCTACGCAATGGAGCGTCTTTAGATGGACAGAATGTTGCAGAGCGTTTAGACACATTAGAGAAAGCCTCTTTTGGTGAGGATAAAACTTCTTCAACATCTGGTGCAATTTATGCAATACAGCAATTAAATCAAGCGGTTTACGGCAATAAAGATATTGGCGTAGTCGGACTTATTTCAAAAACAAATAGGTTAGAAGGCCAGGTTACTGACTTAGAAGGCACTGTTACTAATATTTTGAATAAGTATAATACACTAAATACAACGGTCTCTGATTTAGATGGCCGATTAACCTGGAAATCTATGCTATAAAAAAGGAAGGAGATAACAAAATGGCTAATGTAGGTTTTAGACAAGGACCTCAATCAAATGTTGATACAATTATCAGCGCTGGCAAAGGTGCCATCAATGGTAGTTTTTATTTAACTAATGATTCACATAGACTTTACATTGGTGCTGCTAGCGAATCAGAAGCAGGGGAATACACCTTATACCCAGTTAATGAAGGTGTGGAAACTGTTGCGAACTTAAATGTTCTTTTGAGTCGCGATTGGGATGCAGCCGCTAAGAAAGCCGCAGCTGGTCGTTTTTACTACGTTGAAGACAGCAATCTGTTAATAATCTTCAATGGTAAAGATTTCGTTCAGATTAACGTTGATACAGATACTTCTATTAAAAACGTTGAATTTAGTGGAACAAAAGCTCAGGCTGAAGAGTCAATTGATATTAAACAGGTAATCACTTGGGGTGATAGAAACAACGAGTCTATGTCAAAGATGCAGTTGGTTACCGACAATGGTTTGACCTGTGAAACTGAAATGCTTGAAGATACAGATGGACAAGGAAATGTAATTAAGAGATATCCTAAGATTACTATTTCTGGTGATTCATATTCTTTCAGTAAGGTAACTATTCCTGAAGGAAAGAATGAATTTACTTTAGCTTTACACTCTGAAAACGGTGTAGATACTGGTGACCCTCTAAAGTTTAAGGGAGCTGGTGGTGTTCATTTCTCAATGGACGAAGATGGCAATATTATCGTTGCTTCTGATGATACTCAGATTCTTGAGGACTCATTAAAAATTGAAAATACTGCGACAGGTTTAAAGATTTCTTTAACAGACAGTAAAGGTATTAACACTTCTACCGCACTTTGGTCTCCATATATTATGTATGGTCAGGCTGCAGATGAGGCAGGTCGTTCAAAGGCTCAGTTCTCTAATGGAACAGCAAAATTAAACATTTATACCGCAGATGAAATCGATCAGTTATTGAAAGATTTGAACGGTATGACCTATAAAGGTACTTTGGGTGATAGTGGTTCTTATGCAACTACAATTACATTCAATGGTACTACTGGTCAAATCGCAAGAGATGGACAGCTAGTTCCTTGTCGTATCGGTGATATGATTGTTTTAGAAGCGACTACCGAAGTAAATGGTAAGAAATATGCTCCTGGTACAATCGTAATCTGTCGAAGCACCTCTGGCGCAGAAAACTTAAATGGTGAAATCAGTGCTAGCGAATTAACCTTCGATATCATTGATGCAATCGAAAATACTGATACAACTTATGAATTACAATCTTTAACCTCTGCTCATGGTGTTCAGTTAGTTGATAAGAACCTTATCAGCGCAGGATACTTAGTTTTTGAGCAAGGTAAGGCTACAAAGACTCTTTCTGACTCCAATGGTAATACTACTACTGTTGATGTTACAGGTCTTAATGTACACGTAGATAGTAAAGTTGAAGATGGTAAAACAACCATTATTTTCTATCATGAAGCAATTGCAAGAACTGATGATACTGGTACAAAAGCACAAAGTGCTGAAAGTTTCAAGTTTACAGCAATTGAATCTATTGAAACAGATGACACCGGTCACGTTTCTAAAGTACAAACTAAAGAAGTTACCGTATACGATACTGCAAATGATGTATCCGGTAATGCTTTTAACACTAGCGTATATAGCCGTGGAGGTAAGAGCGTTGGTGTAGTTAAGAGTACAATTACCTCAACTAACAAATATACAAGTGCAACTGATTCAAAAGCAGATTCATTTATTCTTGTTAGTGAAAGCTTAGCAATCGCGAATGACGATACCAATCCTGACCAGTCTGGAGGAACTCAAAACAAACAAGGTCTTTCAATTGAGATGGTCTGGGGCACTTTCTAATAATTGTGCTTAAATAAACTCTAATTCTATTAGAGGAACGAATGCGGGAGAGGTATTTATCCTCTCCCGCTTTTCTTTTTTTATAATGATAAATTTGAGAAAGGAGAATAAAATACATGGCAAATAAAGGTACTGCATTTAGACCTATTAGAGGCACAGAAGAAAAAATCTTCGCAATTCCTTGTAGTGCAAATACCGAAGGTCAAATCTATTTTGCGATTGACACCGGAAGTATTTATATGGACTATCATGGAAAGAGAATCTCTATCGGTGGCCATGGTGTAGCTGTATTTTACGCAAACGAAGCAGCTGTACAGAACTCTGCAGACGACTACTACTCAATTACAAGAGATAGTGTTGTCGATCCTCAATCAGCAATAAAAGTTGACGACTTAATTATGAACACTAAGGATGGAGGCTTTTATCGTGTAGATGAGCTTACAGAAGATTTTATCTCTTGTGAGCGTATTGCAGTTAGTGGTTCTGGTGGTGGCGGTGGCACAGGTGATGGCACCGGCGGTGGCGGAGTAGTTACACAAAGAGGTCGTTTAACAGTAGTTAATACTGGTGAAACAGACTTATTAAATGGTAGCGATTGTATTTTTAGCATTTCCGCAACTTCTGCTACAGAAGACGGCGTAGCTATTGACGATACCCTTAAGTTGACTATTGAGTACTTTGTATCTGGTTCATCCGTTCCATATTATACAGATACAATGATGATTGAGCATGGACAGACAGTTAATTACGAAGCAACAAGTTTCTTGAGAAATTCAACTGAAACAAACATTGCATTTACTTTATCAGGTAGTGAATCTAACAAGTTCTACAGCAATGGTAAAGTTGAAAGAATTATCATTACTCATAGCTTATCTCTTGAGTGGGTAGCAAGTCAGTTCAGTAATATTAAATACTTTACTGAAACAATCGGAACTTCAATGCGTTTTTCTACTGGTGCAAAACGTATTCTTGACGTTTACTTTGATGATGCACTAGTTTTCACTAAAACATATTTGGCATCTGACCCAACTTCAAGCGCAGCGCCAGATATCACAAAGAATTCTGTAATTTATAATCCAGATGGAAGTTCTACAGGAACAACCCTTGATGGTTTATATTCACATGGTAGACACACTATTAGCGCAGTTTTAAGTTTAGCAAAAGCAAATGGTGACCGCGGTAGTAGCACAGATGTTATCAAGAAAGAAATCGCCCTTTATTTAGATGAAGGTTATCCTTTAATCTGGTTCGGTGATATGAAAGATGTATACTATGAATTCGACAATCCTCTTGTTCCAATTCGTGTATATGATCCACATGCCGATTCTGAGGGTGTTAAAGTATACTTATTCGCCGATGGTGCTGACGTACTTGATGGAGAATATTATACAATCGGAAACGATGCAAATAACTACTTATATTGGACTTTAACCAATATTACTGCAGGACAGAATATTGCATATCAGGTTCGTATTGGTGAAGATAGATATGAAACTTGGGCAAACGTTCCAGAATTCCAAGTTTTAGAAGACCCTCGTAAGATGGGTGTAGCTCAGCAGGCTTTAACCGTTGACTTCGACTCTAGAGGTCGTTCAAACGCAGAGTCCGCAAAACGTAGAGCTTCTATCTCTATTGGAAATGACACAGCTAAGTTAGAAGGCTTTAACTGGTATAACAATGGTTGGGTTATGGATGATACTAATACTACTTGTTTAAGAATTTCAAATGGTGCAACTGTTACCATTCCAATTCAGGCAATGTCTTTCGCAGGTAGTGTTCCTTCTCATACAATCGAAATGAGAATGAAGATTCGTAACGTACAGAGCTACGAAAAGTTAATTACTAACTACACTCGTTATGTAGTAAGTAGTGACCCTAAGGTAGAAATTTCTCCTACCACAGATAAAAACTGGAACGATAACGAGGTGTTCGCAGAGTTCTTAGCTCAGAGAGCAACCGGCGTAGCCAGCTACGATGCTTACTTAACCAAGAGACTTCCTCAGTTAAGAGAGGCAGATGGTGGTAAAACACCTTCTTATGAAGAATTAGGTTTCAGTCACTTATATCGTGACTACGATTTGAAATCAGCAATGGTTAAATACATCGCTAACGCAGAAAACCCTGCAAGTGAATCTGCTATTTGTTTAGGACCTCAGGATGGATACTTCTCTAATGGTACTAACGCAGTTACAGTAGATTACGTTGAAGACCAAATCATTAACCTAACAATCGTTTACGATAATGGTACAGGTGCAAACGCACTTGGAAACAATAAATTGATGAAGTTCTACTTAAATGGTATGTTAACTTCTGTTGCACGTTCTACAGTAAATGGTAGCTGGGGTATTAACACTCCAAACCTTATCATTGACTCTGCTGGATGTGATATTGACCTTTACAAATTCAGAGTGTACGATAGAGCACTTGGACTTAATGAGGTTCTTAAGAACGTTGCATATGATGATAAAGATACTGTAGCTTGGGATTTAGCTGAGTTATATACTTCTAATCAGACTATCAACGAAGATTATCAGTTCTCTTTCAATAAAATGTTAGAGTACAATAAGAACCATCCAGATGACCAGTTAATGCCTTACTTATTATTTACTACCGATGAAGAGAATAATACTCAGGGTAGATTACCTTGGTCTAAGAGTATCGCTACGTTCGGTAACGTAGAGTTCGTTAATCCAGCTCTTGATAGAGCATATGCTATTGGTGAATTATCTCAGAAAGCTGATGAAATGAAACAAGAGCAGAAAGATGCGGCCGCAGACAAAGGTATGAGCGATGTTGAGTATTACTATTTACATCACTGCCCTTCATTTACCGCAGAGGGTGTAGAATTTAGCGTACAGGGTACTTCTTCAGAATTCTATCCTCGTCGTAATTATAAGATTAAGACAAAAGTTAAAGTTGATGAGCTAGATGAAAACGGCGCAACTATGACAGACGAATTTGGTGATGTTAAACAGAAGAGTGTTTACACTATGAAGTTACATCAGGGTCCTTTCAAAGAAGCGTATGAAAAGGGTGAAGCAAAAGCTCAAAAAGTTTGGTACTACGACAACTATACAGTTGGTACTGATAGATGGACATTAAAAATTGACTTTATGGAGTCTTCTGGCTCTTATAATATGGGTCTTGCAAACTTAGTAAATACAATTTACTCTCACCATCCATTAAGAGACTACAATGGTGCTAATGCATTCGTAGTGGGTACTCCAGGTAAAGAGACTCACATTACCTCCTTCCCAGCAAATGGCGAAGTATGGTATAGAAACCATAAAGGTAATTGGAAGATTGCTATGACTGGTGACCAGTCAAAAGATGATGCTAATTTTGCTAAGTATGGCGATGTAATTGGTGATATCACTGTTACCGCAAGCAACTTCGCGGATGGTCCTTTTGCAATCGCAAAAGCTCAGAATCAGTCTAAAGTTCTTGGTGGAACCAAGAGTGCTTTACCTGATATTAGCAACACTGAAGCAATTAAGGCAAATATTGAAGCTACTTCAGAAAATGGTCCATATGATGATTTAAAAGATTACGTAAATAAGTTCTACTCTTATGTACCTGGTTCTCTTACAAAGACAACTATCGGTAACTTAGAGGATTATAGAACTTCAGTTCAGGGTATTCCTACTTTAGCATTCCATCAGACAATTCAGCAGAAGGCCGCAGGTATTGAACCATTATTCATTGGACGTTATAATATGTTACTTGATAAAGGCTCTGACGATGCTTTTGGTTTTACTGTTGATGCTCAGCAAGCTTACGTTGATGGTAATCCAGCAATTGAAGATGCGTGTGAATGTTGGGAGTTCCAGAACAACTCTCGTGGTTTCTGTTCATTCCGTGACCCATGGAATAGACGTGAACTTAAGTTCGCTGCTCCAGAAGGCGCAACAAATGAATTTACTGCGAAAGGCGCTCCAATCATCGCAGACTATTATGAGTACAGATACAACGCTCAGGAAGATTACATTGATATGTTCTATGATATGAATAAGTCTTTCGAAAATGACGTTGCAATTGCTAAGTTAAAGAAGCAGTATCCAGGACAGATTAGCGACATCGAGTCTGGTAGAAAGGTATTCTTAGACCTTCACAAGAATTTCGAAGAAGCTGTTGCTTGGGTATGGTCAACCGCAACTGACGCAGTAATCGATGGTTTAGGACCTGTTCCTAAGTTAGGTGAGTACAAGGTTAAAGACGTTTACGAAGCTTTATTCGAAGCAAATAAATACTATATTGAAACTGTAGGTGGAGCTTATACATTAGCTGATACTTATACTGCCGGAATTACTTACTATGTTAAGGGAACCGAAACAGATGAGGAAGGTGCTTCACATACTATATACAATGGTATTCGTGTAACTGACCAACAGAGCTTAGTTTACGAGCCTTCTAAGTATTATTTCTTACAGAATAATAACTACGTATTAGCCGAAGACGATTACGATGCAAGTTTAACTTACTACGAGTTAGTAGAAGATACTTCTCAGATTGATGAAGCTTGGAAACTTGCTGAACCTGTTACCTATGGTAACACAACCTATGAATATGATACTCAAGAGTACCGTATCGCTAAATTTAAAAACGAGTTAAGCACATACTTCAATATCGAGTATCTTGCAGCTTACTTCGTAATGACTGAAGTCCTTGAGTTATATGACTCTCGTGGTAAGAACGCAATGTTCGCTTCATGGGGTCCTCAGAAAGAGAATGGTCCTTACGTTTGGTATCCATTATTCTACGATATGGATACACAGTTAGGTATTAACAATACTGGTATTCCTTCTTTCGAATACAACGTAGACGCAACCGAAGATGGTACATTCTCTACTAACGATAGTGTATTATGGAATAACTTCTACTTAGCATTCAAGAACCTTATCATTGATAAGTATGAACAGTTAACTGGTGTTCCTAGTACAACATTTGGTGGTAAGTTAGCTGACCCTCCATTCGTTAGTGTTGACAAGATTGAATCTTGGTACTCTTGCGACCCAGCCTTCACAAAGACTTACTCTATGATGGGTAGAAGACCTTTATTGGCTCTGAACCTTGACCAGCAGTATAAATATATTTCTATTACCAATGCAAAAGTTGGTTATATGTATCAGAATGGTGATATTACACAGGATACAAGTAATACTTACTTCTACGCTTTACAAGGTAACCGTTCAATGTCTCGTAGACAGTTCTTGACTAACCGCTTGAACTACATCGACTCTTGGTTTACTGTAGGTAACTACAAGCGTGGTGGTGCAAACCGTATTCGTTCACGTATTTCTGCAAATAACTCAAGCCTAACATCCGATAAGTGGATTGAGGGAACCGCAATCAATGGTGATACAGGACTTATTACAAACGTACCTTACTACGATGAAAACGGTAAGAAAACACACTTATTCGATGGTGAATATTGGATTACAATGACACCAGTTCGTAAGATGTACGTTACTGTTGGTACTGACGCAGCTAACTTCGATCCTTTGAAGTATGCAGGTACTCCAGTACGATTCGAAACCTCTGACTTGGAAATCGGTGTACGTGGTTCTGGTAACTATCGTGAGCAGTTGTACTACATCTATGGTCTTGACCAGATGAAGTCCCTTGGCGATTTGAGTAGATTGTACTTCCAGGAGTTCGAGTTATCAGGTAAGGCATCTAAGATGACTGACTTGAAACTTGGTTACGACGGCCTTGATGAACAAGGAAATGAGTACAAGAATAGTGGTGTAAACGACTGGACAATCCCAGCGGCCGCAGGAACCCTTACTGGTGGTATGCCACTCCTTAAGGAAGTTAACTTATGTAATGTAACATTCAAGAACCAGAATAACACATTCGACTTCTCTTCTTGTGAGAAGATGACAAACTTCCGTAACACAGGTTCAAACATCACTCAGGTTACTTTCGCAGATGGTGTTGCGTTAGATACATTGTATTTAACAGATACAACTACAGCTTTAAGATTAACTGAGGCTAGAAAGTTAACCGACCTTATTACTGAATATGAGCATCCAGTAGCAGATGAAGATGGCAACTTAGTTGCTAAGAAGGGTCTTTACATTGCTGGATTGACTGATGGACAGAACAAAACCAATATTACTTCCTTCGACATTCAGGGCGGTAATTTAGGATATCATAGCTACAAGTTATTGAAGCTATTCTACGATGCTTGCGTTAATACGGCTGCAGGCACCGAGCGTAAGGTAAACTTAACAAACGTTCAATGGGCGCCATATGTTAAGGTTACTGATGCAGAACAAGTGTATGATGCTAACGCACAGTACTTCATTGACAATGGACACTTTGGCTTAACCCCATACACATACAACTTCAGTACATGGAAACAGTATATCAATAATGGTATCATGTATGAGTACGATGCATCATTGTACTTAAAGAATACAGATGGAAGTCAGTTTGACATTACATCTCCAGACTTATTTACTCAATTAGTAACTAATACTAAGTTCTTAAGTCCAGCAGATACCAATAACGAGATTCCTAACATTACTGGTGTTGTTTATATTAAGAATACTGATGAGATTGATGAAGGTCTTATCCAGACTGAATTAGCTACTAAGTTCCCAGGCTTAACATTCTTCTTCGAGAAAGTTAAGAAAGGTTACTCTGCAAGATTCGTTCTTGTAGGAGCAGATGGTGGTGAAACCTTAATTGGTACTGACAAGATTAGCCGTGAGACTTACGAGTCAGCCGCAGACAATGCGAAACCATTCTTCGTAAATCCTTTTGAGAGAACCGAAACAGCTTTTAGTTCTACTAGAATCAACTCTTTAAGACCTACCCAAGACTTCCTTGGATGGGGTACTGAAAATAAGAGATCTGGCTTAATTGAGACTTATGATGCAATCTTCGTAGACTTGCTTGGTAATATTCCAGTTCATGCATGGAGTTCCTTAAAAATCGATCCTGATGTTGAGGATTACACATACTACGCAGTATTCGAGGACCACAACTGGGATGTAAACTTCTACATCGTTAATGATGATGGTTCAACAACCTTAGCTCATCACTACACTGTAGTTCACGGTAAGTCATTATATGACCCAGGTTTATTATTATCTCGTGACGAAACAGAGTTAGCTGATGATAAGAGATATAAGTTCTTAGGATATAGCAGAAAGATTAACGGTAACAACATCGTTGCTAATGGCGCAGGAGCAGTTGTTGACTTAACTACCTTTAAAGCAACTAACAAATTTGAATTCTATGCAGTATTCTCTGAAGAATCAGTATTTGATAGCCCAACAGATATTTCATACTTTAACTTTACTCCTACTGGATACAGTGACGCGTATGATAATTCATTCTCTGTGGCTAATAAGGGTGGATGGCAGATTTCTCCTAAATCAGGCGTTAAACTATCTGGTAAGGTAACACTTCCTACTCAATATGAAGGATTGCCTGTTATCTCAGTAACTGGCTTTGGTTTCCAAGGCGATATGTCAGCAAGCTCAGTTGCACAGCCTAATGTTACTCATATCTATTGGTATGGTACACCTCAGGTAAGAAGAATCGTAAGTAACGGTCAAGCAAGTGCATTCGGTATGTGTTCTAAATTGAAGTATTTCCAACTTCCAGAGTCATTGAGAGTAATTGGTGTTAGAGCGTTCTCTAACTGTACCGCATTACAACCTTTAGACTTCTCAGAAGCATCAAACTTAGTAACTATTGATGACTATGCTTTCACCGCAGCCTTTGATAAAAATTCAGCTACAGTTAACGAGTTCGTATTACCTGGTTCTTTAAGAACTGTAGGTTCATACGCAATCGGTAATACTGGCTTAGACATTGACACACTTATCTTCGGTGGTGTGGGTGACCCAACTCAGATTCAGAATTTAGGTTCTGATGATATTACTTGGGCAATTACTTACTCTACTGGCGGAGACCGTGTAATCAATAGAGTTAGAATTTACGCTGAGGGTGGAATGCTTACTGAAAAACAGAGCTTCTTATTCGACATGAACAACATGAGAATTAAGCGTGAAACCAGTGCATACGAGTTATTAAATGCATAAAACAAGGGAGGGTAAAATAAATGACTAAAGAAGTTTATTATACATACCTTGGAACGAACGGGACTATTACTAGTCCCGTTCACCTTGAGGATATTTATTACATCCGCAAGATTCAGCTAACTGCCGCAAAGGGCAAAGCTTTAACTAAGGATGGGAAGACATTCTCTTCTAAGGTATTAGTGCCAGAGGATGAGGTTGAGCTTTGGAAAGAAGTCAAAGCTCCAGCTGGCCAAAAATAATTATATCACCTCTCATAATTCTGAAAGAACAATGAGAGAAAAACCAAGGGGAATTAACCATTCCCCTTGTAACTTTTAACTATAAAATAAAGAAAGGATTGGACATTTCGCATGATTACAAGTGTTAAAAAGTCAAATGCAGATAAGTATTCTTACTTATATGAAAGAGCTTCTGAATACCTTATGTCTCATGGTAATGACGGTTCAGAGTTAACCGCAGAAGAGTACGGCGGAGAAAAAGCGATGATGAAATACCTTCAGGACTCTAAGGGTAACTACATCCTTGATGAAAAAGGTAATAAAATCAAGGCTCCTATCTCTTCTCTACAGGAGTATTTTTCTTATATCCAAGAATTAAGTTCTTTAGATATGACTTATACAGTGCTTCCTCTTGACGAGGAACCTTTCGAAATTGACGCTAATACAAGACAGATTACAGTACCAGAGGCTTTCAAGACAAATGGTATCTCTGTACAAGGCGATGAAATTTCAGAAATTGTATACTTCAGAATTGATCGTTTTTACGATGCAACTGACTTAGGTCTAAAGAAAATTTACATTGAGTGGACTGCTCCAAATGGAGACAAGGGAGTTTCAGTTCCATGCGTAGTTGACCTTGATAGCGAACCAAACTTCATTATCTTTGGTTGGCCTTTATCTAGCGCAATCACTAAGATGCCTGGTCAGGTTACTTTCGCAGTTCGTTTCTACACAATTGACGAAACTTCTCAGAAAATTGACTACTCTTTCGCAACTTTAACTCAGACAGTTCAGGTTAAAGAAAGTTTAAGTTATGACTTAACTAACTTAAAGTCTAATGGTATCGCAGTTGATAACGCTCTTAACTTAATCAAAGGACGTTTTGAAAACACAACCCCAAGTGGTTCTACTACAACAGCTAAAGACCCTATCTTCAGTATGAACATGGATGCTGACCCTCATAAAGTTGGTAACATCTTCACTGAAGAAAACGTAGAAGGTGGATCCGCAGTTACATATGTATCTGCTAACTTGGGCCTTGATGCAGAAGGATTTACAACTCAGTCTTTCGATGCTCAGGTATCTGCTTTCGCTGAGGATGCTGGTACAATCACTTATGTAGCTCAGAAATTAGACTACGATAATAAGACCGTAACCGAATTCTCTGCTGACCCAGAGGTTCGCATGGTTGAAACTTTAGATGAAACTAGAGTAGAAGGTAAACTTTACTACTACGCAGAAGTAAATGATAAGGGTGTAACTGCTTATAAGTTATACAAGCATGACTTAGATGAAGAAGCTATTATCGCAAACTTAGGTAGTGTAAAACCTATCTATGAAAAAGTTTTTGCAATCCTTGTTGATGGTATCGGTTATTACACTGTTACTGCAACAAACCGTGTACGTACTGCACATGCTAAGACTAAGTCTTATACAATGGTAGTGCCTCGTCCTGAAACTCCAGAAATCAGAGCAAATCTTGAACCAAAGGATGTATTCGTAGGCGGAAACATCTACAAAGCAGGCGAAACTTATGAATTATCACTTTCTGTTGGTGGTTTCACAGACAGAGGTAAATTGACATATCAATGGTGTGTAATGAGACCTGGTGAGACTGAATTCACTCCTATCGAAGGAGCTAATGAAGCAACTCTTAAGATTGAAGGTTATGTTACTTACACTAACGAAACTTCTGAAGACCCTGAGACTGGCGCTCCAGTTATTACAAAGACTAACTGGGTACTTCTTAACGAGGGTGGCGTTTGCGCAGGCGATGGTTATTATCACTGTGTAATTACCAATAACTTAAATAAAGAAGTTGATGCAATCAGCTCAGACATTATCAAAATTACTCACGAAGCTACTGCTCCAGTGGTTGAACTTGTTTCTAAGGATGCTTATACATTAAGCGAACTTCAGGATAAGGAAGCTCTTAAGGTATCTGCTACAATTCCTACCGCAAGTGGTGAACTTGTAGAAGGTTGGAGAAATGAAGATGCTAACGTTACCGTAGGTGCTTATACTTACGAAGACGAAAAGGGTGCTGTTGCAGAGGTTCCAGGTTGGAAACCAGAAGAGGCTGATAGCGTTTCTTACACATGGTTCAGATATTACTCTGGTGGCGGTTCTGTATCTGAGGATATGGATAAAGCAGCTAACGGAACTTACGAAATCAACCATGACGTTGAAGTATATCCTTCAATGTTAAATAAGATTGATGCTCTTAATAAGCTTGCAGAAACTGAGCATAGAGAACTTACAGCTGCAGAAAAAGAACTCATTGCAAAATATGAGGCAGTTGCCGCAGCCGCAAGAACTCCAGAATTCCATCCACTTGAGTCTGGTTACTACTTCTGCGTAGCAATCAACAAGTACAATGGAACTCAGGCTTACACAATCTCAAGATTCTTCACAGTTGCTGAGGCTTAATTAACATAAAAGGCAAGGGAGGACATAGACGATGATAACCAAGGCAAAAGATTATTATGATTTCCTATATAGGATTCAAGATGTCAATGCACCAAGTCTAGCCACACTGTTGCCAAAAGAAGAAAATATTTATGAAGTTGACCTGGAGTCTCGTAAAATTGAGGCTCCAGAGTTCATAAGTGTTACAAGCGATCATATGTCTGAGACAGTTTATTTCAAATGTCCTAGATTTTATGAAAATGTTGACTTGGCTACTACTGTTGGAGTTATCGAATTTATCAACGCAAATGGTGACCCATATATCTATCCAATCCCTTATTATGATGTAGAAACATTTTCTCGCTACGATAAGAGTACTTTAGAGGAAGAGAATTATATTCTTTTCCCATGGGTTGTTGATGGAGCTGCAACCGCAGCCGCTGGACCATTAACTTTTGCATTGCGTTTCTATAAATTAACTCCTGGTGGAGATTTCATTCAATATAACTTGAATACTCTACCTTCTACAACTACTGTTCAACAGGGTATTAATTCTAACCTTGATTATTCAGAGTATGATGACAGTTTAGCCACTTATGCGGAAAAAGCTTTGGCATATGTTAAGCAAGCAAGTGACATAGGTGTATTTTGGACTGATTTATAAGAACCTTTTAGGGGAGAAGACTTTCGGGTCTTCTCCCCTTTTTTTGCGTTATTGGCCAAGTGGAGATAATAAATTAAGCCTATTTTTTATTCTATATAGAGTGAAAAACACACGAATTATGAGAAAGGAGGTCAAGTATAAATAATGTCTGATTTAGTTAGATTTTCATCTGGTGATAATGATGTGGCAAAGAGAACGCAAGTAGACCCACAAAACCCTACCGCGAAATTCGTACCTCTTGAGCCCGGTCAAGTATTATTTGGATTAGAAGTTATCGAGGATGGTAGCTTATTAGGTACTATCTATTATGACTATAAAGATAAGAACGGTATTATTACTCGTGTTAATATGGGTAATGGAGGCGTTGGTGGTGCCGGTGGTGGTGGAATTATTAAAACACTTGCAACCACAGATGGCAAGCATGACGGCGAAGAAGTGACCGCAGCCGCAAATGTTGTAATTCCTTTACCTAAGAAAATTTTTGCAGATTTACTTTCTGCTAAAACTCAATTTAATTTTCCAAAAGTACATGACTCAAGCAATGCAAACTATGTAAATGAAGATGCCGCACCAGGACAGTCTTATTTATACGGAAATGGGTTACACATGGTAAACCCATTCAACACCCTTCAAGATAGTTGGATTCGCACTATTGGAACGAAGGGTAGCGCAGAAGCTACTTTAGAATTAGCAATGCGTGATAACGCCTCAAGTGAATATATATATGACCAAATTGTCGCTCGTCACTATAAGGCGGACGGCACTGTTGTGACCGATAAAAATGGTCGCAAACGTGAAGTTGTGATCTTAGGAAAGAACGGAGAATCACAATTCCCAGGTCCTGTAACTTCAGATGGAGGCTTCGTTGGAGATGTTGCCGGTAACGCAACCAGCGCAACCAAGGCAAAGAATGATTGGTATGACCAAGTAATTGACTCAACATACCTTTCAAAAGTTATTAAAACTGCTCATGATGGAAGCAAATTTGAAATTACTTCATACGATGGTCGATACACTCCAGTGGGCGCAAACGAAGCAAAGAAAGATGTTATTACTATTCCTGGAGCAACTACTTCAGCTGCAGGTTTAGTTACTACTGGAGCCCAAACTTTTACAGGCAATAAAACAATTAACTCAAGCGGTTCATTAACTATTCAAAAAGAGGGCGGATTTGTTTATTCTGGTATTTTAGAAGATAAAGCTTCTAATTCAAACTTACCAATTTGGTTTGCTACTGGTGGCACAAATGGAACTCCTAAATATAGTACAGAATTAACTTACAATCCTAGCACTGGAACAGTAACTGCTAAAAAATTCGCTGGTCCTGCCATAAGCGCAACTTATGACGCAGAGGGCGGCGCAATTCACGATAAATATTTGAAACGCGCAGGCGGTACAATGACCGGCGCCTTAAATTTCGCAGATAACACCTATAACGCTTTTGGCGATGATGTTGAAATCGGAAGTAAAGACGCCAAGGGTAAATTAAGTATTCATGGTAAAAATGATGCAACTGGTATTGTTTTTGTCCCATATTCTGGTACCGTAAGTCAGACTATTAGTATCGATGGTGCGGGAGTTATGACCATTACCGGTACATTGAAGGCAACTTTAGATGGCAATGCTTCAACCGCAACCAAACTACAAACAGCAAGAGCTTTCCATATCACAGATAGCAGTGCTACTTACAACGGAGCTAATGTATCATTTGACGGCACAGGCGATGTTACCCTTCATATGCCAAGTACATTTGCGGGCTCTCTTAAGGGTAACGCTGATACTGCTACGAAACTAGCGACCGCTAGAACTTTATGGGGACAGAGTTTCAATGGTAGTGCCAATGTTACTGGCGCTATGTCAAATGTTGGTAATATTACTTCATTAAAGACTAATACTCATGATATCGGTAGTAGTTCAAATGTATGGAAAAATATTTATGCAACTACTTTCCATGGTGCTTTAGATGGTAAAGCTACTTCTGCAGGTTCTGCAGATATGGCAAATCAGGTTACCCACGTTTTAACGATCGAAGGTCAATCTTATGATGGCTCTACTGATGTTGCTGTTGGTAACACTGTATTTTATATTGTTGGTAACTTAACAGACGCTACCGCGGGCACATGGACAGGTACAGATACTAGGATTAAAAGTTATTATAATGGTTTAACTATTATTTATGTTCCTAAGGTGGACGGAGCATCTACCACTACGTTAAACTTAAATAATTTAGGCGCGAAAACTTGTTATTATAGTAATACTAGTAAATTAACAACTCATTTTGCAAAAGGAACTCCAATTCTTTTAACTTACATAGATGGATATTGGAGACGTGCAGACTATGATAGTAATACAAATACTCAAGTGCGAGTATATCGTCAAGTTACTTCAGATAGCTCATATAACGGTGAATATCCTTTACTCGTTAGTAGAACTAAAGCTTCTGGTATTGGTACTGCTGGAACAAACAATTCTTACACATCAGTATATGGTGTAATGAGTAATGATACTACAAAAATTCCTACTGTTAATGTTCATACCGGTACAATTACTGCAACATCTTTTAAAGGCGTTGCGACAAATGCAATGAATGATGTTAATGGTAATAAAATTGATGAAACTTATGTTAAGCTTGCGGGCGACACAATGACAGGTTCTTTAACGACGCCTACTTTAAATCTTAGCTCTACTTCTGGAGTTGGACATTTAAACTTTAGTCGTGCAAGTGTAAATTATATTACAGCGCCAGCTTCTGGATATTTTGCCTTTGTTCCAAATGGGCTTAGTGTCGGTGTAGCGAATTCTTCTTTGCTTATTGCAGCTACAAGCGTATATCCTGGAGCTACAGATAAAATTAGTTTAGGAACTACCTCTTATAAATGGAAAAATGTGTATGCGACAACATTTACGGGTGCGTTAGATGGCAATGCCGCAACGGCAACCAAACTACAAACCGCGAGAAGTTTTCATATTACTGACCCAAGTGTAACCTATAATGGAGCAAGTGTAAGTTTTGATGGAACTGCAGATGTAACTCTTCATATGCCAAGTACTTTCACAGGACATTTGAAGGGTAATGCCGAGAATGATGGCAATGGAGTTAACATTGCAAGTAATTACATGCGTTCTGAGGCTATAACTGGTAATATAGATGAAATGCAAGCGGCATTAGCTGGAAAAACTGGTAGAACTGGATCTATTAGTTTAACTAAAAAAGGTTCAGGAACTGGTTCTCAAGTACCTGCAGGATGGTATAATTATATTTTCTCCCCTCATAGAACTGGTATTGGTGGAGATAATGATTCATATGGAACTACATTATTATTTCCTATGACATTTTCTGGAGATACTTATATAGTTCGCCGTCAGAGTCGTAAAGACGCTGCCACAGAAGTAAAGACGATTATTGATAGCGGTAATATTGGTAAACAATCTGTTGATAATGCAGATAAGGTTGATGGCTATCATGCATCTTCACTATGGCGTTCTGATGGTGCAGTATGGAATCCTGGCGCAAACGTATCAATGACCGGTGCTGCAAATGGACAAGAATGGTCTTTTGATATTCACAAAGGCGGCATGACCGGTTTATATTGGCAAGTTTGGGAAGATTCAAAAGCTACTTTATTAAAAGTTGATGCCGATACTGGTAAGGTATCTGCCCCTTATGGATTCGTTGGAGACCTAACTGGTAATGCATCTAGCGCCACAAAATTATTAACCAATGGAAGACATGCCGAAGCAGCCTCTAATAATGACACTTCTGTATGGGTTAATAAAAATGGTATGTTATATACTTCTGGTATGTATATGACAGAAACTTATAGTGATGCAAATACTCCAGCCGCATATGGTAATATTATTAACTTAGCCGGCGGTGGAGCGGGTCAATTATTATTAGAATGGACTTCAAGCACTGCTACAGGACATATTTATTATAGAGACCAACGAGATGTCGCGGGGTCTGGAGATTGGCACTCTTGGCAAAAAGTTGCTTTTGTTACTGATAATGTTGCAAGTGCTGATAAGTGGGCAACCTCACGTAACTTCCAAGTAGATTTAGCCTTGGATAATCCTGCAACCGTAAAAGTAGATGGAACAAAAGATGTTATTTTACCAGTTACGGGTGTTCTTGCAACTAAGCATGGTGGAACTGGCAATAGTGCTCATACTAAAAATCGTTTAGTATGGTCTGAAGAAGCAACTAAATTAAGTGCAACAAATAATCATTATGCAAGCGCTTCTCAAATTGCGGTTAATTCAGCTTCTGCACCTACTGGATATACTTTTTTAGTAAATGGTAAAACTCATTTAAATGGAGATACAAGAGTAACTGGAAATATTTTAATGACTACCAGCAGTTCTTGTATTCATTGGGATAATGATACCTACCAGCAGAGAATTCTTACTACTGATGACTCTACCGTAGATACCGCTGTTTTTACTTTTCAACAAACAGAGAATAAATCTACTTGGAATAATCTTTTAACTATTAGAGATAATGGTCGAATTATTCTACAGAACGACAAAGGTGGTATTTATAAATTAGTTACAACGGCAAATACTTCACCTTTAATTCAATTAGTTTCTGATGACCAAGATGTATCTATCTTTAAGGTTGCACATGGAACTGCTATTACAGATAGTTGGTCTTGTGGTTTTGATTTAAAATATATTGGAACTGGTTCAGGGGTTCATAATTTATTAACTTTATACGCAGGTGACTATGCAAATACACAGACTCAAGTAGTTGGTTGGTCTGTAAATCAGGCTGGTCAAATGGGTATTAAAACAACTCCTAATACAAGTTATTCATTAACCATTAATGGAAATACTTATAGCAATGGCAAGTTTTATATTAATCATACATCAGATGCTTCTTTAAGTGGAGATGGTGCAATTGTTATCGGCCCAACAAGTGGAGAAAATTTAACAATTGATACTAACGAAATTATGGCTCGTAACAATAAAGCCGCATCTACTCTTTATTTAAACGATCAGGGTGGTTTAGTTCAGATTGGTTCAGGTGGACTTTATGTAACTGGTCAAATTAAAACCAATGGACCTCTTTTAGTTGGCTCTGATGTCAATGGTAGAGGTAATAATTATATTGCTTTCTTTGGTACTACTGGAGATGGAGTTACAAGTGGAACTGGTGCATTCAACCATTCTTATATTGGTGAAAACATCTATGGTGGAACAGAGTGTAGTGAATTGTTGATTTATAAAGGTAATGACCCAGGTGGAGCACCTGAAGATATGCGTTACGCGAATGGCGCAGGCCCAGACCGAATTCGTCATATTGCTGCTGGACATTTATTCCAAATTTATCGCAGTGCATTAAGTGGAACATTTACACAAGTTGCACAATCAGCAGCTCCTATCAGTATTTTTGAAGTAAATCAACAGGGTGTTGTAGTATATAACGAAGGAACTGATGCAAATAACTATCCTGCTAAGATTACTTTTAGAGTTAAAGATACTGTTAATGGTACAACTTCAACTGCAACAATTGCAGCTTATAGCGACCATGGTACATCATCTTATGGAAGTAACTTAGTTATTAGCTCTGGTGGTAACACTTTAATCCAAGCTGGTGATGGTACTTATGGCGGTTATGCAAACTTGATTGGCTCTGGAGTAAATCAAGGAGAAAACTTATATTTAACCGCAGATGGTAGTATTCAATTATGTGCTATTGCAGATACTTCAAATAGAAAATTAATTTGGGATGGTACAACATTCTATCCAAGCATTTCAAATACCTTCCATTTAGGAAGTAAATCATATAGATGGGCTTCAGCGCACGTATATAGAGATTTCAATATTTACGGTACTGAGTCTACTGGAGATGAAAGTCATGTTCGTTTCAACGCGAGTGATAATTCTCAAAGAGCTATTATTGCATTTAATGGTAATACGACAAATACCTTAGATGCTACAACTCACTTAAAGATTGCAACTAACTATGGTGATATTAGATTAGATGCCGCAAGCAATTACATCAATGTTAAAGGTCATATCTTACCTAGAGCGGACTTTACGGCTACTAATTACAACATCGGTTCTACCACAAGAAGATGGGGTAATGTATATGCTAATGCATTGAGATTACAAGGTCCTGCATCTGATCCTTCAGAGGCACAAGGCGCGAGAATTGAATTTGCTTATGATAATGGTACAACTCGTTCACAACCTGTTTATATTTCCTATACACCAAATGATAGTTATAGAGCACCTTACGGTTTAAAGGTTTTTGGTACTGAAACGGGTAATTATGGCGCATGGTTAGAAGTTCAAGGCGCTATTGGTACTTCAAATACAAACGCTTCTAGTGGTATTGGTCTTTCATTATATGGAGGACCAGTAAATGGAAAACCTGCTTATGGTATGTTCTTTGGTGGAACTGCTACTTTTGGTAAGCTATATAATACTACTTCATCAACTTATGGCGTAAGCAGTGACTGGGCAACATATTTTACTATGTCAGATACAACCAATAGAGGTTGGTTATTTATGCGTGGTGCTACTAATGTTGCTGGCGTTACAGGTAATGGTACTTTCCTTTCTGTTGTAAGTACTGGTACTCATATTGCAGGTAATCAAGGTAAAGTTATTATTGACGGTACTGCAGGGGCTGGATATAATATGCTATTTAGACAAAAATCTACTAATGGTGTATTTACAGCGGGTGCTTATAACGCAGAGTGGAATTTATACTATACTGCAAATAGTGTAATTACGGCTGGTACAAATGGTACAAGTTATGGAATAAGACTTATTAATGAAGCTGGTAATACTAGATTAAATAGATTGGGTATTAATGGTGAAAATACTGGTTATCAGTTATATGTAAATGGTACTTCATATTATATGAATAAATTGTATTTTACTGCTGATACTTGTATTATTCAAAATCAAGCATCAACAAGTAATTCTACAACAGCTATTAAGTGGTATAAAGGTGGAACAAGCCAAAACACTTATGATCCATCTATTAGTCAGCATAATACTGGTGGAGATGGAACTGGTTCTATTACAATTTTACCTTATCCAACAGCTACATCACCTTGGGGTGGAACCGTTGGTTTATTTATTCAAAAAGGTAAAATGTTATTGGATGGTCAAGAAGTATTTACTGCAAATAGTTATAGTACTTTAGACAATAGATATTTAAAGTATAATGGTTGGTGGACTAGCGGAAATGGTTCGAATGTGAATAACGCCAGTGGTATGATTTTCTGTTATGCTAATCATGGGGCACCAACTGGTTGGGGAATTTTAACTACATTTGATTACCAGCTTAATAGTTCCTATAGAACTCAGTTTTTTACTCAAGGATACGATTGTATTCCTTATATTAGAACTCATAGCGCTGATAGGGGCGCATGGACTTCTTGGAAGCGTATGTGGTGTCAAGGAGATGCAGTAACCAGTGCAGTATGGAATGACTATGCAGAGTGTCGTAAAGCTGATACACAAGAGCCTGGCTATGTAATGTTTGAAGTGGGTGATGATAGCCTAGCTAAAACTACTAGAAGACTTCAGCCTTTTGCTGGTATTATTTCAGATACTTGGGGATTTTCACAGGGTGAAACTGAGGATGCTAAAACCAATATTGCAGTTGCAGGACGTGTACTTGCTTATCCATATCAAGATAGAAATAATTATAAACCTGGTGACTGTGTATGTGCAGCTCCAAATGGCACAGTAGATATCATGAGTCGTGAAGAAGTTATAAGATATCCTGACCGTATAGTAGGTACAGTATCATGTGTACCTGATTATGAAGAATGGGGTGGTGGCGAAAACGCTGACCGAAAACCTGTTAAAGTTAACGGAAGAATTTGGATTAAAGTCAAGTAATTAAAAAGCTTGACTTTAACCAGATTTTTTGATATAATTAAGATATAAGGAGGTAACCGATTATGGATTGGTTAAATTTGTTAGCAGATATTTTTGAAGTATGTATTATTCCTCTTTTAGCTGTTTTGACTACATATCTAGTTAAATACATTAATGCTAAAAGTAAAGAAATTGTAACTATTTCAGATAACGCACTCTTAGATAAGTATGTAAACATGCTGGCAGTTACTATTTCTTCTTGCGTTTTGACCACCAACCAAACCTATGTTGATGCGTTAAAGAAAGAGGGAAAGTTTGATTTAGATGCTCAAAAGAATGCTTTTGATATGACCTTAAATGCGGTTTTAGATATTCTTAGTGAAGAGGCAAAAGTATATTTGTCAGAAGCTTTTGGAGATTTAAATACTTATATTACTACTCAAATTGAAGCTTCAGTTAATTTGAATAAAAAATAAAAATAAGGGGAAAGAGTTTAAAGCTCTTTCCCCATTTTTTTTATTTCTGCGTAAAATAAAAAATCGGGAAGAACCTGTTACGGTTCTCCCCTATTTTTAGTCCTTATGTGGGTTCTCTCCCACCGGTAATTTCATTACGCGCTCATAGTAATCGTGCGCTTGTCCATTGCCACCTAATCCATGGTATAACTTATACATCTCGCAGACTTGGTCGAAATCATCTTGTGAAATCCACCCGTCACGTAAGTGTGTTTTACAAAGCTGAATCAATCTAAACTTATAAGAATTTATGATAAGCTCTAAATTCTTGTCATTTCTTTTAGTTACTGCTTCTAGGTCTTGATACATGTGAGTATGAGCATTTGTTGCCTCAGCTCTTAGATCTGCAACGGCAGAAGTAACCTTATCATTTAGTCTCCTCAGCTCCTCTACAATCGGGTCAATTTCATCTAAAATCATTTGACGATATCGTCTGTTTTGATCCTCTTGTAGAATTTGCTCAAACCTTTTCTTTTGAGAATGTAGGTGTTTTGCATATCCTAGGGTGGCTGTAGTTATCAACGTACAGATTAACTCAAGTGCGTAATCCGTGATAAACTCCACCATAAAAAAAACATCCTCCTTCCTAATTTATTATAAAATTGAGAAGTGTCTGTGTAATCAGATTTGGCCGCATACGAAAAAGGGAGTGCCGTTTTGCACTCCCAATTCCTTATACCATAATTATTTCCCAATTACCATGCTTAAATACATAAGTTAAATCCCCATTTTCGACATGGACCAAATCCCCATCCCAGCACTTATCTTTTGGAATGAAACCAATGTCATTATAATGCTTACAATGATAGATAGTTCTATAATGAGATGGGTCAAATTCTTTATAGTAATGAGATTCTGTTGGTTTCATTTTTTACCCCCAATCAAAAGATTCGGAATCTTCGACTCCAGAGGTGAAACCTTTTCGCACAACGTGTGCACCAATACAAATTGCATCTGCCTCGTCTTGAGTGCACTTAATGTTGTAAGTATTTACAACCCAAGCCTGAGCATTTCTTTTCTGTTCGGGACGATTTTTCCCTTTAATTCCTAAAGAGCTTTTCCATGTACCGGAAAGGATTGCTTGATTAGGAATTTCTAATGCTGTAGCTAGCTCATAAATAACGCCAAAAGTTTCCGCTAGAACCTTAAAAGTTTTAACATTATTCTGAACCTTTTCTTGAAATTGTATATCCTCGAAAGCGATTTGGTCAATATCATAATCTGCAACTTGTTTAGCCACAAATTCACGAATTTGATGAAGCCTTTCTCCTACCTCACCTTTCGCAGTAAAATGACCCCACGCCTCAAGTTTGTCATCAATAAATATAGACCAGCCGGTAGTTATACTCGCCTGGTCTAATGCTAATAATCTACCCATTAAGTAGCTGACGCCAATACCTGCTCATCAGTAGAACCAAATCCACCTTTGCGCACACCCTTAGCAATATCACCCTCAACCTTATGGTATTCTTTGATAATGCCTTGACCAATAGCGTCACCTTTCTTAAGAATAATTGGGACTGGAGAAAGATTGATAATTTGGAAGAAGATATGTCCCTCGTTATCTTCATTATTATAATAGTCACCATCAATAACGCCTACGCTATTTCCCATAATTAACCAATGTTTTAATGGGCAAGAAGAGCGCACACTTAATTCAAGATATGTGCCAGGGTCAAGCTCACACTTGACACCTGTTGGGACTAATGTAACTTTAGCATCTGCGGCCTTGGTCACTTTAGCAATATCTTCAAGTGTCATAGGCTCATCAATGTTTGTAACTCCAATATAGGATACAATTTCATTCATGAGATATTCGTATGGAGGAATTAAAGTATCTTCCGCCACAACAAAATCATATCCAGCAGCTTCTTCTGTTTTACGAACTGGAATTAGTTCGCTATGTCCATCGTATTTACTAATTGTTTCAAACTTTGCCATTAGCCTACCTCATATCCAACTTCTACAAAAGTGTCTGGATTCTTTTCTTCATTAAATACTCGAGTTTCAGTTACAACCTGATACTCCTCTACTATTTCACCCTTAGCCTTAATTTGCTTGGTCTTATAACCGAATGAAGTTAACTGATAATTATTATCCTGAAGCAACTCCTCGTGGAATTTTTCAACTTCCTCTACAGATGGAATTACCCATGTATTTACCGATTTTACTAAATATCTCATTCCTTTGTCTCCTCTATATGTTAGTTATTCATAATTGCGATTTCAATCTTATCATTTTCACCATATTCAAGAAGTTCTGCTTCTCTAATGGTGCTAACGAAACTTTCAAGATATGTTTCATCTCCAGATAGCTGGATTAAATCAATGTCATATTCCTTACACATTCCCACCAATGCAACGCCAGCACGGTCAGAAGGAACTTTTACCATTTGAATTTTATTGTTTGTATAAACAAATACTTGCATGTTTTCAGAAAACATTTCTACTGCACATGCAATAGCATCTCTAAAATATTGACTTGAATTAGCCATTGTAGATTACAACCCCCTCATCATAGTTAAATAGGTACATACAAGTAACATCATCTTCGTACCCAATCCAAATCTCGATTGTGTTGTCATCAATAACTTCAAAAGCACGGATGTCATTACCGAGGTTGCGCAAACACTTAAACACCGCACTTACAAAATTGTCTGCCGCAAGCATTTGCTTTTGGAATAATGTAAAGTAAGAAATTTCCTTACCATAAAGCATATAAAGATTTACGTCACTCTTCTTCCACGCTAATAGTGTTTCCATCGCATCTTTAATGCGAGCTTCATCAAATGATGGAATCTGTTTAATGATTTGTTTATTCATGTCATACACTGTCATACGCATCTCTTGCTTTGAAGGGGCTCCTTCAATCTCAGTCTCCTGCCAACTGCCATTTTGGTAGATGTAGTATTTCTCTACATCTACCGCATATGCAATTTCGCCTTCTTTATGAATTTGAAGACTATCTAGTAAGGATGCTTGACTAATTGTTAAAATTTGCTGACTCATAAAAATCTCCTTACTCTTTTAATCTATATATATTATACCATTTTTATTGCAAATTGTCAAGTCTAAGAATATTTTGATTTCTAGAACCACGCATTGTTAGTGTAATATCTCTCTGCGAAATATCAAACTTACCTTCGATAAGAGTGTTTACCGCAGATAGTAATTCATCTAATAGCGCGTCTTTTTCAGAGTGCAATTCATTGTATGTGTAACCTGTCCAAATATAAACTTGCAACCCTGGAATCTGTGCTTTTAATCTTTCAACAATTTCTTTCACTAGCTGACGATTTTCCGGACATAGCGGTTCGCCACCTAAAATGGATAATTTTCTTAAGATACCATTTGCAACCAGTGCTTCAGATAATTCTGCTACGATTCGGTCAACATCAGGTTTTGTATTTTCAAACTCCCACATTTCCTTATTATGGCATCCAGGGCACTTAAAGTGGCAACCAACAGTCCACAAGGAAACTGAAATACCTTCTCCATTGATAAAATCATTTGGCATATAACACAGCTTTGTATTTTCAAATGTTTTTACCATAGTGCCATGTCTAAAACGAGTTTCAGCTTCTTTCTGTTTACCATAATTGAAGGCTGTTTTATAATCACCCGTTAAATAGCCAGTAACACGACGAAGATGCTGAATATTAGTGCCGCCGCACACAGGACAGAACGTATCGAACTCACCAGTGTGTCCGCAATCTAAACAAGTGTCATTTGGAATGTTAATAGCAAAGTAAGGGATATCCTTATCCATTGCATAGTTGACCAGCATATCAAGACCATCAATATTATTTGACATTCCGCCATCAAGCTCTACATAAGTAATGCATCCAGCAGAGGAGAAGCCAGTTAATTGTGCTTCAAGGTCAATCTTATCAAATGGTGAAAGTTGATGCCATACTGGTACATGCATAGAATTAGTGAAGAAATCTCTATCAGATACATCTTCGATTACACCATATTTTTCTCTAAACTTCTTAAGAGCTGTATAACACAAGTTCTCTGCAGGGGTGTAGTAAACACCAAAGTTTAACTTATATGCTTCTTTAAATTCCGCACATCTCTGCTTGAATAAGCCCTCAATACGTTTTGCAAGCTCCATACCTTCTGGAGTGGTATGGTCACAGCCAATTAGTAACTGTAACGTTTCCGCAAGACCTAACTGACCGATTGCAAGAGTGCCGTGCTTAAGAGCAGAGCGTATACCCTCTTCTGGAATATAACCCGCCATTGTATTATTTTCGTACATAAACTTAGCTGATTCCGCAGGCTGAGAGCAGATGTACTCAAAACGTTCAATTAACTCATCTCTTGCATCTGTGATTGCTTTATCAAGAATATCCATAAAGATATCAATCTCATTGGTTGGATGTTCAAGATTATATTCTTCTGTAAAATTATCTGCTAACTCAAGGGCTTCCATCGCTAGTGTTGGCAAAATAATAGTACAAGGTGCAATATTTCCACGTCCGTCTTTAAGCTGTCCAAAACCATTAATGTCCCAACCATTTGCTGTACGGCAACCCATTGTACTGAAGTAAGTTCTAGGGTCATTGATGTCATAACCAGCATTTCCGGTCCAATCAACGTTTGCATAATTTGGATATAAACGCTTAGATGTTGAAGTTAACGCAAGCCTAAATAAATCATAGTTTGGATCGCCTGGCTTACGATTAACACCTGTCATACATTGAAAAATTCCACAAGGGAAAATAGGAGTTCTATGATGTTTACCAACACCTTTTAAAGAACCTTCCAAGAGACACTTAATCATCATTCTACCTTCTGGCAAAGTACAAGTGCCATAATTGATAGATGTGAAAGGTAACTGATTGCCGGAACGAGATTGTAGGGTATTAAGATTATGATACATACCCTCAACTGCTTGTTGAGTTTCTTTCCAAGTCATATCCATTGCATATTTATACGCTTTTGGAAAATCTCTGTACTTATTATCTTCGATAGATAACTCACTACTTAAACTATCAATATATTCATTAAACCAAGTTTCATCAGGGTCTACATCTACCTCGATATAGTCCATTCCATTAAGGAAGTGTTTATAAAATGATTTACGAATATAAGGCACTGCGCTCCAGTCAATGTGACTAACGCTAACACCACCAAATTGTGGAAGTGATTGCAATTGGAAATAAACTGCAATTAACTGACAAAAAGTATTGATTGAGTTTGCAGGACGAATATCTGTCTGACGAGTTTGCACACCATTCGCGGCCATATGGTCAATTGGTAAAGTTAAGCAGTTGTGCATACCTACCGCATATGAGTCCAAATCGTGAATGTAAACTCTGTTTTCTAAATGGTTTTTACGATGGCGTTCAGAGATAATGTAGTTTAACGCATAATCCTTAAATAAGATATTTGCGGCCTCACCTCTACGTCCGCCGAAACTCATTTCGTCAACATTCGCATTTTGATTCTCAATCTTCTTGCCCGCAAGCTTTTCACCAACCAACTGTGTTAAATCACTCTTACGAGAACGCTCACGAGTTCTTTCGTGGCGATAAATGATATAAGCTTCGGCTACATCTTTTCTTTTGGTTGACATTAAGCCTTTCTGTACGATATCTTGGATATCTTCTACGCCAAGATAAAGATTTTGTTCCGAATCTGTTGGATTGGCCTCCCACTTAGCATATTGCTGTCTCTTGTATTCCTTACAGTGCTCTAGGACATAGTCAGCAATATTTCCGGCTTTGATATACGCATAGTCGGACAAATCGCCATCAACTTCTTTAAACGCTGCTAATACAGCATCAATGATTTTGTTTTGGTCGAACGGAACAACTCGACCATCTCTCTTAATAATTTTCATCTTTTTCCTCCTCAGTTAGGTATATATATTTGAGTATGAAAAATTTTAGTTACTCAATAATTATAGGAAAGTCTATGGATTGATTATTTTAACTAGCCCAAGTACTCATGGACTACAAGATTTAGTAGTCTAAGACTTTCTTCCATAGCTTCCATAGTATTGTTGTCTACAACATAATGTGTAAAAGGTAGATTATCAAAGTCTTCTCTATCTGCTTTAAATCGTCTAATAATCTCATCGACATCAGGGTGTTCCTCTCGGTTTAACTGACGCAGTAAACGATTTTTATCACTGGCCCATACACGGATAACAGTTAAATTAACATTACTATGTTGTAGCATGGACTCAATTCCCTCTGGGTTGAACACGCCAATATTTAATTTATTCTCTTTTAGCGAGTCAACTCCCGTGCCGTAAAACCAATCATTGAAGCATGAGGCCTCGAACATCTTACCCGATACAACAAGCTCACCAAATTCTTCTCCTGTGATAAAATGGTAATTCACCCCATTTACTTCACCTTCTCTTGGTGGGCGAGTAGTATAACTCACTACCTCATTCAACTGAGGATTGGCTTCTACTAATTTACGCATTAGCGTATCCTTGCCGGACCCAGCCTCTCCAATTAAAGCAATTACATTATATGCCATTTTATTCTCCTTCAAAAGAATTTAGGGCGACGACCGCAATCGCCGCCCATTGTATTAAAAGTCACTATCTTCAGCTTCTCCAGAGTATCTACCATCTCTTAATGTCAAGTCACCGAACTCATCAATACTGTCAATCTTATACAACTGATGACCTCCAGTTGATGCATACTTCTTAGAGATAAAGTCATCACCGGAACGAATTCCCATAACCACAATCATACTACCTCTATTGAACCATGACTTCTCAACTACGTGCTTCACTCCATCTGCACCCACCGCAGAAATCTGCTTGTCAAATAGTGCGAAGTATTCTTTTCTGAACTTGACGCTAACAACTCCACTTGTTGTTAACAAGCTAACTGTACTCTTGGTCTTATTCTTCGCAATACAAGTACCGCAAATCTTAGACAGCTTAAAGATGTTAATTTGTTTTCCACCACGAGTAAATGTGCTTTCCACCACAGGGTTCTCTGGAAGGGCATAGAAGTTTGCAAAACCATACTTTCCAACATTCACATCTTTCAACTCATGGTCATGGTAGTAGAAGCAGAGTGCTTCCATTTCCCATGCAGAGATTGTACCCAGTGCATATTTGTTCCAATCTTCTAAGAAAATCTTCTCATTCAAGGTCTGTAAAATAGTGTCCTTATCTTCTGCAATCCAATTTCTAAACACATCCATCTGTTTCTGATAGAACTTTTCCCAGGGTGCAACTTCAAACAAATAGTCATTTCCATCACACACAATTGAGTCTTCAATTCCACCAACAACATAACTTAACTCATTGATAAAACCTAAGGCTCTATCATCAAGTTTGTAATATTTAGTATTGTGCTTACATACAGCCTTGAGATATCTATTGAACTCATATACTCGTCTTGCAAGAACTTGTTCATCGGTTCTCTCTGGTAGCAAACCATACTTAATCAAACCGCCCATATTCTGCAAAGTTAATCTCTTCTTCTTGTCACAGGTTTCCCAAATATACCAAGCCATACAAGTCTTTCTATCCATCATAGAATCGAAAGCTCCACCTTTGATAAGTGAAATCATTGCCTGCTTGCCCGGTTTAACCTTATCCAAATAATCTCTTACGGAGTGGAAAGGTCTCATTGTCATAGTTCTTTCGATTACATCATCGCCAACATTTAGCATCGCCTTTAGTCCGTATCGAATTTGTCCGCCCTTTACATCAGGCTTAAATCCGAAGTCTGAGTTATTTACATCAGGTAGACCAATTTCAATGCCGGCGTTTAAGATTTCTCCCATCGCCTTTGCCATCTTTGAATAATCAGTTGAACCACTATTATCTGGGTCTGTCGCACCAGAGTTTACAATCAAGCATGCCGTGTTCCAATAAATCGGGTCCCAGTTGGTTGCAATATACAACGTTTGAACACCAATGAATGAATAAGCCAATGCATGAATTACAGAGAATGAGTAACCCATCTGAGGTCCAGCTCCGTATCTCCATACATATGCTCCCAACTTAGGAGACGCTGCTTGAGCAAGCACTTTCTGCTTCAACTCTGGAATTTTATTCATTTGTTTCTTACCTACGATTTTACGGGCCGCATTTGCTTCAGCCAATGTGAAGTGACAAATCTTAGGGTCCATCAACATCTTCATCAGCTGTTCCTGCGAAGGAGGTACACCATATGAATCCTTGAAGTAAGGCTCAAGCGCACTTTGCTCCGCCAGCGTCAAACCGCAGTTATTCATTTCATCGTACCACAACTTAATGTTATCCTTAAATCGTGCATATTTATCCAGAGGTCTCTCTTCGCCTTCCTCACCGGTCAATCGCATCAGACCATTCGCGTCGGCCATCTCAATTACATTTCGAGGCTTCAGCTTCTTCGCCACCTGAGCACCAACCGCAGAGTCAAACTGGAAAGTGTTAATTACAGATACATCGCCAAGGGCATCCCAAATTCTACTGTCATTCAAAGGAATTACATTAGGATGGAAATACTTATTATAAACTTCTCTCAAAGTCAATTCTGGCTCAATTTTACCATCAATCTGCATTAACTGAATTGCCTGCACCAACTTATCCTGAACTTCAGTTACAAGGAAGTCATACTTTGTTAATCCCATGTACTCTGAATCGTGAAGGTCAAACGCAGTAATCAATTCACCTTTTGGAGTTTTCATAAAAGCACCATGTGTAAATGGGTTGTCATCATAAAGAATAACACCAGATGCATGAGAACTTCTCTTATTTACTAATCCCTCAATTGCCACGATAACGTCAAGCAATCCCGGGAATTTCTCAGCTTCTTTGATAAAGGTCACAATTGGTCTACGACCCTTTGCTTCATTACCCTTAACAACGTCTTTAATCGGCCACAAGAATCCTCTTTCTTCTGGAATCAATGATGCCATATACTGAGCCTGGTCAACATCAATGCCAGTTGGATAATCTTTACTTCTGTAGCCTCGACAAGCGGTTAGGATAGCAGACTTAGTACCTTCAGTACCAAATGTTGCAATTAATGTACAACCAAGGTTTTCTGTTGCCCACTCTGGAATTTCTTTTGCAAGTGTAGCACCTCGTTCTGCCTTAATCTTTCTCAAAATTTCAGGTCTCTTACTTGGACAAATATCAATATCAATATCACCAAGTTCCACACGCTCATCATTCAGATAACGGAAGAAAGGCAAATCCCATTCAATCGGATCTAGCTGAGTTACGCCCAACAAGTAGTGGTTAAGTGCCGCACAGGATGAACCACGTCCCGCACCTACCATCGAGCCGCTCTCCCAAATCATATCAATATAATGTTGAAGAGTAATCGGATATCTAAACATATTAGTCTCAAGTTTTTCGCCAATAATACTCTTTACTCGAGCCTCTTCATCTAACTCTTCAAGATAATTACTGTGTTCATTGAGCAAGTCATACACAGTTGCCCTTTTAATTTCAGACAACTTGGTCATACACTCATTAACCCAGTATCTATCATACGCATCATCAGAGTTATACAGTCTTGCCAAGTGTGGGTAATGCTGACCAAGGATAATCTCATCTTGGTTGCCCGTAGACAAGTCAATCTTAGCATAATCTTTAACTTCCACTCTTGGAATATCTTGTTTATGGAATAAATCATAAAACTCAATTTTATTCTGAATTTCCAATGTATTGTCTAACAATTCATTGATAATATCTGAGTTTTCAAACGAAGGCATCAATAGACTTTGCACTTCATCAGAATCCATCAAATAAGCAAATTCATAGAAGTCATCGACCTCTCGTTCACCATCTTTTGCATTCAAATACGCTTTGTGAACAGGTCTATCGTTTGCAGAAAGATAATGAGCATCGGTTCCGACAATCATCTTCACATGGAAGGCTCCTGCAATATTGAACAAAGTTTTGTTTACCAAAATCTGCTCTTTGTTAGTTGATGGCGCACATTCTACATAGAAATCAGTCCCAAACATATCAATACAAAATTTCATAAATTCTACGATTGTATTGTAATGCTGTGCGGCCGTACGCTGGTCTCCAAGTTCTCTCGCCCTTGCCAGTGAGAGTGCATTGGTGGAAAGTTCTCCACCCATACAAGCGGTAGTCGCAATCAAGTTGCCTTTACCATATTTCTCAATAACCGCTTGCAATTCTGATTTTAATGTTGGTACACGTTCCATACCCCTATCAGAATAAGAATGAAACCAAGCTGTGGAGCTAAGCTCTCGTATCATCTGGTGTCCAGTTGCATTTTTCGCAATTAAGATAAAGTGATAATACTTCTGACCTGATTCTCTCGTATCAACCAAATAAATCTCATTACCTAAGCCAATTACAAAAGGCTCTCCGGCTTCGTGGAACTTTTTCGCAATCTTATTCACAATAACGTGTGCTGAAATACACTCGTGGTCTGTGATTGCAAGTCCAGTTAAACCGAGTTCCTTGGCTCTGTTAATGAGATCTTCAGGACGATTGATACAATCTAACAATCTTAAATTTGAATACATAGTATGGTTGTGAGTCCCGAAATAACTTCTCATAAATGGATTTATTCCTTTCATCTCTTTTTCTCTTTGTACATATATTATATCATTTTTTTCTTTATTTGTCAAGTAGAGGATACCAGTCTAGGGGAGTGCGTTTCCCCACTCCCCTGTGCTAGCATTATTCCCCATCGGCAAAGAGTCCCGCTTGACAAACACTCTGCAATTTTTTCATACAATCTTCACATACATAATGTTTTGTTAAACAATTCCATATATCTTCTGGACCATTTAACCTAAATAGGGTATTGTGCTTAAATACATTATATCTAGTTTTCTCTTTAATTTCACGAAAACATAAAGAGCAAGCCTTTGTATTATTTCTTCCCATATTTGTTATAGTACTCCTGTTCATTCTCTGGGGTAAGTTCAAATCTAGTATTCACCAGACTTAAATCTAAGTTTGGCTGGAAGTCAAGAGTAGGAATTCTAATAATTCTGATACCATGACTCCAACAGTAACGATTTTTCATTAAGTCATGTTTGCGCTGCATCTGAAATCTCACTTCACCACCAAAGAATTCACTAGGTCTAAAATGTTGCTCTCCGTCAAACTCTACCACGAAAGGTCCATGTTTAGGACTCACAAGATAGAAGTCGAAAGGTAATGGATTTATATCAGCACAATCCATGAATTTTTTCTCTTGTATATAAGGAATTTTAAGTGAGTCAAAGAATTCGGCAATCTTTAACTCGCCTTTAGAACGACATCCCCTCTGCTGGACAAAGTCTTCCAATGTCTTACGAGGAGCACCAGTAGTGCAGCCACAAGTAGTACTTTCGCTTCGTTTAGTTGTATAGAATGGCTGACCGCATTTAGTACATTTACAAGCAATAATTGTACTTCTATTGCTCATATCAATGAAATCTGTTTCAGCAATAATTTCTGCCCCACCCACATTTCTATCTGTGTGTTTAGACTTAATCATACCTGCGGTGTTTCTATTTTTAATTCCACTCTTATTACAAGCCTCTTTACCGCAACTTCTACAACCTTTATTTTTCTGCGCGGCAGGGCCCCCTCTAGTAGCACCTGCTTTGATATTATCGGCTCTCTTTTCCACGACCTCGCCGCAATCACAGGTACAGCGCCAATAATTTGGCTTACTTCCTCTTCCATTTACAACTAATTTGCCTACTCTTAATCCTTCTACTAATACATAATCTTTTCCGATAATTGGGTATCCGTCATCTTTGTTAATTCCTACTGGTGTGTTCATTCTTTCTCCTATTCATTTCTAACTAATACTAATTTATCTGCGGCACGAGTTACACAAGTATAAAGCCATCTTGCATGGTCTTCTTTGTTAAAAGGGAAGTTCTCTTCTACAACTAAGACCTTACTCCACTCAGAACCTTGCGCCTTATGTCCAGTGATTGCATAACCATAAGCGCACTGACGAGGAACGATATCGCCAATCTTTGCACGCAACTTGCCAAGAGCATAAGAATCTCTCCAGTCCAAGCATGCTTCGCCAGTTAAAATCATATTCTTGTCAAAGTCTACCATCGGAAACATGTCCCCATCTTCTGTGATAAAGTCCGCCTGCATTGCAGTGACCTCGCGCACACTGGTATGGGCATATGCAGGAAAGTGAATTGTGTGGTCTTGTGGCATATGCAAAGTTCCAATAGTACCATTAACCAGCGCATCTCCACCCTCAGACAAATCGTCCCAGTAGTTGCGCAAACACACAATCTTATCTCCATCTTCTGGCATAGGGCCTCGACCTAAAATACGTCTAATCTGTTTATTGTACTGCTCACGTGCTTTGTTTGTTGCTACAAGCACCTCGTCAGCCCAAGTGAGAATGTTTTCAGTAAAATCTTTTCTACTGATAACTCGTACATTGGTTCCATTATAAAGTTCAATTGGTCTACCCTCTCGAATATCCATACTCAAACGAATAATCTCAGACTCAGCGGCCTGACGCATAATCTCATCCAAGAAAATGTGAGGGGTATCCAAAAGATGATTATCTTCATCTGCGTTAATCGGAGGAATCTGGAATGGGTCGCCTAGGCATATTACATACACATTATGAGTAAAAAGCAAATCCATCATCTGCTTGGGAGCCATTGAAACCTCGTCAATTACGACAATATCATAATCCAATCTCTGTTTTGCTTTGCGGAAAAAGCCTCCGCCCGGTCTAGGAACATGGTCATAAAGAAGCCTGTGTAAAGTACAAGCATTTTCATTGCCCTTTTTACGAAGTACCTCTGCGGCCTTGCCCGTAAAGGTAGCATAACAAACCTTAGATTTTTCCACATCTAAGGCTTCAATAATAAACTTTACAAGTGTAGATTTACCAGTACCCGCATAACCTGCAATTACAGTATATTTCTTATTATCTCGGTGACGCTGCACCGCAATCTTAAGTCCTTCTTCTTGCTTTTTAGTTAACTCCATTCTATTTCTCCACCACCGTTCCATCTTTATAGTAACGATAAGACAATACATCTCCACCAATTTCGCCACGAATCTGTACGTAATCTGGAGTTACATAAATATCATCAACAATTTCCAGTCTGTCATAGGCCCACTCTTCTGCGTCTTTTACCCACTCAGGTTTGTTTTTTCTTAACATTATATCCACTCTCCTTTTATTAGTATATCTTTAATCATTTCAAACGACTTTAGTTTTGTTTCTTCGCAAGCAGTGGCTTGAAAATCACATTCTACAATCTCTGCAATCGCAAGAATATCTTCCCAAGCCTGCTTCTTTCTATCTGCTAACCATTCTTTATATTCATTACTCATTGATAATCGTCACCTCATCAATGGCACCGATATCTTCTACACGCCAATCATCAACAATAAAATCCAAATCATGGTCGTATTCATTCATAAACTTAACTGGGTTAGCTCTGAATAATTCATATTCCTCTTCAGAAAGCTCAAGCGTTCCTTCATAGTGCCCATATCTTAAATGTCCCATAACATATTCTGTATTAGCTGTAATTGTAACTGTTTTCATCAATCGTGTTCTCCTATTACATCATCTAAAATTCGCACAAAAGCCATTAAGTCTCTATCTGCGCGCTCTTGCTGACGTCTGTATGCATCTGCTCGCTGGTCTGTACGGCCAGTGCGCAAATCATTCTCAGCATCTGCTCTCGCTTGAGCTTCTCGCGCAATTCTATATCTGTAAACAAGAGAATCAAATGCATAACCCTTTAGTCTACGCTCTTCTAACATTTTAGATTTAGCAGCTTCCAAATCAGTATACTCTCTGTTGGGAACAAAATCTGCCCAAGGATATTTCTGTTGTAAAGTTTTTGCTACATCTTTTTCAAACTCTTTGATAAACTCTTTAGTTGACTCGCTATTAGCACGATGAGTCTTTTGTCTATCAAAAACATCTTTGATTTTCTTAGCCTCGTCAGTCATTTTTTTTCTCTCCTTTTCTATTTCTATTATAATTATATCAAAAATTTAGAAAAAAATCAATCAATAGGTGCAGAAAACACAAAAAAGGGATATACAGTGCAATCTGTATATCCCTAAAGGTTATGCTCTAACTTTGAAAACTTCTAAGCTCTTGAGCAGGTCATGTGTTTGGGTCTGAACGTTCTTCATGCCTTCACACATCTGAGTAATTGTTGAGGTTAATTCCTCGATAGATGCGGTGGTCTCTTCGGAGCTTGCCGCATTTTCTTGTGAAACGGCACTTAAGCTAGAAATAATATCAATTAAAGAGCCTCTTAAAACATCGAGTTGGTAAACTCTTTCTTCGATATCTTGAATCTTCGCCACAGTTATTTTAATATCCTCATCGAGAATATTAAAGTTGGTACGAGTTTCATCCAATTTCTCTTTTTGTGTGCCGAGAGAAGCATTAGCATCCTCCATTTTCTGAAGGATTAACTCATAGTTTTGGATTAAGTTATTTAAGATTTCTTCAATCTCAAGAGAAGAACGGTCTGATTGTTCAGCAAGTTTGCGAACCTCACTTGCTACAACCGCAAATCCTTTACCGGCATCTCCGGCATGAGCTGCTTCAATAGAAGCGTTAAGGCTTAAAAGATTTGTTTGCATTGCAATATCTTTAATAACGCCAACAAACTTTTGAATGTCTTTCATACTCTCATTAGTAACGTTAATCTGGGTATTTGCGTCACCAATAGCAGCATCCATTGACTCGTTTGCCTTGACGAAATCTTGCAATAATTGCATTACATTATCTTTTGCATCATTCATGTTGTTAGAAGCCTCTTGGAGACTGTCCGTATTATCTTTGATTCCAACAACATTGTCGCCCATTTCTGAAACCATTTCCATTGCGCGAGAGGTGTCATTTGCAGTAGATACTGCTCCATTAGATACTTCATTAACAGCACAGGAAATATCAAAAGTTGATTTATTAACCACTTCTGCGCCATCTGCTAACTCGTTCATCGCAGCAAATACTTCTGCGCCAATTGTACGAGTATCCTTAACGATTTCACTTAAACTTTGTCCAGTTAATTCCATACATTGTCTGATAGCAATAACTTCATCTCTGGACAAGTTTTTATTTGCAGGGGCTTTAAAGTCTGGGGTGAAATCACCTTGTGATACGGCCTGAATACCATTTGCAACTTCTTTCAAAGGAACTGCAATTAGTCGATTACTTACCGTACTCATAACTAAAACAATGCCACAAGTAACTACAACTAGGATTGCATTAAATGTCATAGTACCATCTACTCTAATATCAGAGTGTCTAAACACTTCTTCTAGTTGTTTTTCCACTTTTTCGACTTCTGTATGGTCTCCATCTTCTGCGGCATCAATTGCCTCGTGGTATTCAACCAATAACGCTTCAGCCTCTTCATTAAAGTGTTTAATTGCAACTAGGGCGAATCCGTTTAACAAACACATTAAAATAGTTGCTGCACCAATTAAGGAAAACATACGAAGTAGCTTTCTTTTGATACTAATTCCAAATTTTTGTTTCTCGTTCATTATAGGTTTACTCCTTTCTTGTAGATTTGCTTTCAAAATTTCTAAAAGCATTTTTTGTTTTGGGAGACGATAGAACCTTTAGTTCCCGGTCCTATCCAGCTCCTGATATATAAATAACGGGTATATGCGTTTCCTCATATACCCGTCATCATCTAATTAGTCAACGAAGTAATCATATGCTTTGACTGCATTACTCATTCTTACATTGTAGTGTTTTGAATTACATCGTTCATATATTTTTGCAAAAGCTAAGGCTGCATCTTGCTCATTATTCATTTGTCTAAAATCTTCATAGGTAAAACCTGATTGATATAGTCTGCCATAAGAACTGAATTGTGATTCTATGGTACTGGCTAAAAACTCTAATTGATAGTCAAGGTCTTTTCCTTGTACCGCAGGATAGTACTTAGCACTCCACTGGCAAATGCCGTAGTAGCCTTTGTTGCTACCATGACCGTACAAGCCAGGCTGAATCTTAAGTGTCTGTCCTCCAACCTCTGCCATCAAGTTTCCCATAATACCAGCCGCAACCCTATCGTTAAATCCCATTGTATCTGTTAAATACAACCAAATCTGAGTTGCTACTGGGTATTCCTGTTTGCGAACACTCCATTTCGCTGTTTCCATAAGTCCTGCATAATACTGATAATCTGCTTCTGCGTTACTGTATTCCTCTTGGGCGAGAACTATTACTGGATTTGATTCCTCATATCCTAGTGCGCGAGCGGCCTCTGCCATTGCATTAGCAGACCCCATTCGACCTTCGCATTCCGCCAATAATGTATTCAATTGTTCAATGTCATAAGTTTCAATTCTTTCATGTACTTCTGCCGATAATGCTGGGCTTGAAACTAGCGGAGCGTCATGCTCCTCAAAAGTTACTGTTTCCGATTCCTCGGTGAGTTCAACTTCCTGTACCACGGAAGTATCAGAAGGGATGTTAGCTTCCGAATTTGTAGCATATACAACAGTGAGTGCGCTAAGTCCTAATACCGCGCATGCTAATAATACTCCCACTATTTTTCTCATTCTTTTTTTCATATTTTCCTCCTAATATTGCTATTAGGTCGTCAATACTTAAAAATAGTATTTTGATGTGCTTACAATTTCGTAATCTTCAATCATAATCTGTGGGGTAATGGCCCCATTCCATTCATTCTTGCCGCAGGTTCCTACGACGTTAATTGTTACACAACCTGATTCAGAACATAGAGATTCATATTCTGCTTCAGACGACCCGAATTTAATTAAACTCATACCATTTGGTAAGGTTATCTTTAAGGTCGGACTCTTATCACGTGACATTAACTGAACTTTTTCTTTTGTTACGTTAATATGTTCAATCGCTACAAGAGGTTCCTCCAACCCTTGGCCCCAAATAGACTTCAGGTCTGCAATACCAATGATGTCTGCATTTCTCAAGTCACTGGCTGAAAAAATAAAATCAACCTTATAACATGGGGAGAAGTCAAAGTCCTGTAGAGCACAATTAGAATATTCAATGAATTCATCAATTTTTTCATCTTCAATTCCAACTCCAAGTGCATTTGGGTGTCCCTCAGCTAAAAAGACTAACCCGCTATCTTTTAGGAATTTTCTTAAATCATTAAACTTTGATTTATCGTATCCTCTGCCAGAACCTTCCCAGGTCACCTTTCCATCTCTCTCGCATCTGCTTAAAAGAAGAACAGGTCTCTGGTATTTTGCCATCAGAACGTTGGCAATTAACCCCGTAAGGTTTTTATTAGTCGCTAACTCAGGTTCAAGTTTAATGACAAGAATCTTGTTCTCTAATAGTCTTTCGTCTTCAATTTTCTGTTCAATTGTATTCAAACTTGCGTCTCTTGCTTTTGTCTGCTTATTCTTAATATTTGTGCAATTTCGACAAGCCTGTTCTACTCGTGTCTCATACTGACCCTTACATCCTCGTTTGGTCGAAGGGATTTGTTCTAATCCCCGATAGTCAAGCATAGACTCGAATAGCATGAGCTTCTGTTCCATATCACCCATGCGAATGGTTGCATTGATTTGTGGAACGATATAAAAGCTTTCCGCAAAGGGGCATAATCCACCGGCTCTATCAATTGAGTAAGCCTGCTTTTTAACCATCTCTTTGAGGAAAGGATTGCGGATATTATCGATACCTCGCACGACCAAGTGACGAGTTTCGAAGTCTCGCAAATCCATCATGTCTCCCACCAATCCGAGTGCGACTAAGTCTAAGTAATCATCTGCATCATCAATGCCCATAAGACTGTCTAAATAACAACAGAACTTATATACCATACCAACTCCAGAGAGTGATTTGGTTGGGTAGTCACAAAGCTGATTATTGATGATAACAGCATTTTCTGAAACTTTATCTGCTTCATGGTGGTCTATTACCAACACGTCAATACCATCTTCTTTTAACTTTTTGTGTTGTTCAAAATCGTTGCTAGAAGCATCAGGGCAAATAATTAACTTTGCACCTAATCGGTAAGCTTCACTGATGGTGTCTTCAGTTATTCCGTGCTGTTTCCCAGTATGGATACGATAAAAGATGTGATTTTGCACAAAACCCGGGAATCGACGATTCAAATAGTTTATTAGTGTTGCGGCAGAAGTAAAGCCATCACAGTCACTGTCTATCTGAATTAGAACAACGTCGTTCTGTGCAATGTGTGTGACTAACATTTTTGCACCAACCTCCATATTATCAATAAGAAGAGGACTTAAAATGTCAGAGTTGCTTGTGTGAAGATAGTGCTCCACGTCTTGAGGATTCATTCCTCGATTTGCGAACACCCGTTCTACCAGAGTACAATTATCATTTACTGGGAACAATGGTGCAATTAAGGTATATTCCATAGAAATTACCCTCCTTTCATCGAGAAATCACCTCATAAAATATTACAAAATTGTTACAAACCAATTAACTTTTTTCACCCCTAACTACAAACAATTCAATAGCATTTTCCTTGTGTTGGTCTAAAAGTTGTTGTAAAGCATCTACAAACTTGTTTACCATAGATTGAAATTCATATAATTCATTTAAGTCGTCAAAGGATAGGTCTATATTTTCGCCCATTCCCCATTCTGTTGAGTGCGGGCGCCAAGCTCCACCGAATTCTTCGCCGCAAGCTTTTACTCTACAACTTATTTGCTCTACTGGAACCTTATGGTTCATTGAATATTTATATGTTTTCATTATAGAACTATCCTTTCTTTGAACAACTGTAAAAATACGTCCGGTCCGCAGTCTATTGGACTATCTTTATAACCTGTCACCATATTTTTATCAAACATAAAAGTAACATTAACAACATTCTTATACTTGTCACGATATTTAATCAAGTTATTTTTTAAACGAGTAAACTCATCATCACCAATCTCCTTAAACTGTCTATCAAATGCAATGATAATTTCTTCTGCACCTGCTTCTATCAACAGTTGAGTTTGATATGCTGAAATTGAACTACCGCAACAAGCAACAGAAATATCATTTTCTACTCCAAAATAAGATTTGTACAATAGACAAGACTTCTCTCCCTCAAACACAATAACCTTTTTCATTAGGGCAATATTCTTCTGCGCCTTATCAAGATTATACAATGTCATGCCAAGAGGGTGATTATACATCTTCCGGTTGATTCTTAAAGGACGATATTTACCAAATCGCTCCGCCTCATCTTTACATAAGGTTCGCCCACGCAAACCAATGAAACGATGATTTTTATCGAAGTGCGGAATGGTGATTTGATCGCCTCCTGGATAGAAACCAATTCTTGCATCTCTCAAAGCCTCTTCTGAAATACCTTCATCTAACCAAGGTCTCAGTTTTAACGAATAGTTTAATCTATCAAGGATAGCGGGGTCAAACTCTTTTAGGATAACTTCGCCTTTTTCTTTTAGAGTAATATCTTGAATTCTGTGATAATTTGCTAACTTTAACCAGTCTTCAAGTTGTTGCTCATCATCATCGGCAACTATAGTACCAGAAATACCAAATCTACGAGCAACCCAGCGAACCGCATCATTAAGGTCGTATTCCTCTTTCCATTGGATTTTTGCTACCTTTCTACATAATTCAAAAATATCAAAGTAGCTATCACAACCTGTATAACATCTAAACAATGTACTGTTGATGTAATAATAAAGTTTGCGGCTTCCAACCCCCGGCTCATTGTGGCAAATGGTCGAGGAGATAATCCCGAATGCTGTGTATTCGGGATCACCCCCCCATTCTTGTAATAACTCAAAAATATTTTCTAACTCAAGGCTATTCTTTATTTCTGACTTATCATAAGAAACCATTTAATTACCCCACAACTACAACGGCTACACAAGTACCCTTTAAACCGTACTCGTGATTTACATAATCACAAAGGATTTTAGCTTCATCGCCAGGAATCTTCTTACCTGTAACAGGGTCATGAAGAATGTTTCTTGCACACGCCTGGCTCATTCTATATTCATACTCGCCGTACACTAACTCGCCCGGCTGGAATAAGTCAACCTTTCTTACAGTCTTTCTCTTGTTATTCTTTTTGAAATTCTTGTTCTCTGCCATATCTGCTTCTCTCCTTTAAAAAATAGACTCATCTTCAACCACAATTTTCACATTATCTACACTAATCATTTCATAATCATATGTTGTGCAGAACATAGGTTGAATCCTACAACATCCAAGACTTGCTTTACACCAAAGGATAACTCCCTTGTATTTACCTCGTCTGTTCTTATATATTGAAAGTTTAATTGTAGGTCTTTCAAACACATTAGAAGATAAAATCGGCTCTAATGCTTCAATATCTTCTGTAGTTACATTCAACAAAATTGAACCGTAGTCAATCTTATCTGCGATAGCTTTTGCGCCACGGAGTAAGTTCTGGTCTGGAATCTTTGCTTCTTTCCACTCACCATTCAACTGAGTCGCAGACTCAATGAAAACTCCGTAAGTATTACAAATGTCTTTTAACTTATTTGAAAGAATAAACAAAATGTTATCTTCTCTCAAGTTTACGCCACCACTTCTGCGAGTGATTTCTTCCAAGATTTTCAAACTTGTATGGATATAATCATGGAATACATATTTCACATCGTGGTCACGAATATTTTTCTTAATCTTATCTTCAACATCTTTCAATGAGAAGTCTGGTAGTTCTTCAACATAAAGAGGACTTTCTTTGATAATCTTTGCGGCCTCGCGCACACGGTCTTCTTCATCGCCTTCGTACTTACCATTTAAGATGTGGTCTTCCTCTACATTTGACAGGAATGCCAGCATCATAGTCTGGATTTCTTCAAGTTCCTGCTCAGTTGTGATATACAATGTCGGCTGAGCCGCACCTGTCTTAATCCAACCAAGAGTTTCATCATAAATCTTTCCGCAACCAATATAACAAGCATCGGCAATCATACTTCGAGTCTTACCAACACCAGTAGGAGCGGAACGAAGATAGAACTTTTTAAGTCTTGCACCACGAGTGACTGTGTTAATCAAATTACCATAAAGTGGAACACCAACTTCTGGACTCTGCTTAAACTTATCAATCAACTCAAGGATACCATCACCAGCTTGAGATGCTTCACCAAATTCATCATCGACATATTGAAGTCGAATTGCTTCAATCTTTTCATCCACCTTATTTGCAATCTGCTGTAAAGTAGAGTTATCAAGCAAATCTTCTTGCAACTGTTTCTTCTTCATGTCGAGGATATTATCCGGGTCATAGATATCCGAAACATCAATTCCGCAGTTATCATATGCTCTCAAAAGTGAGAACTTCTTCAGTCTCTGATAGTAATAATCAAAGGTTGATGGCATCGCTGCGTCGGACACTTTTAGTAGCCACTCTTCACCCTTATTTGTTTCATATACCGCCTTACTCTTTGGTCTGTCTGCCAAGAAGTCAGAAATTGCGGCGAGGGACACAGAGCTTGCACCCAAATCGTGTAATTTGAAAATTGCACCAAAAACTGTTTTATGGAAAACATCTGAGAAATCTTCGTCTACTACTGTATATTTATCTGTAAATTCTAATAGCTGTGGATTGTTAAAAACACAACCGATTACCTGCATAATCGCAGTTGTATCTACATATTTACTCGCCATCTGTAACCTCCTCATCTAAGAAAGAAAATAGTTTTCGTTTTTTGATTTTCCTTTCGGGAGGCTTTATAACGACAATCTGCTCTTTTGGAAGGTAGTCTTCCATTCGCTTACACTTGTTTCTCTGTTGTGCTTCCCATTGTGCTTTATAATAATTGTAAGCGTCTTTATAGACATAAGGGACTATACCAATTCCGCCGTTCGCCTTCTCCAGTGAGTTACCTTTTACCTCGTAAAAGTATCTTAATGATTTTTCAATACCCGAATAAGTAAATCTGTACTCGTTAATGTACTGGTTAATCTGCTTTTGGATACGAGGTTCGAGATATTTTAACTTCAGTAACTGAATAATATATTTCTCTAATGAAATTCGAGCTTCCTCATTTGCTCTTGCTTCGGCAAGCGCTCTATCGGCACACTCTTTATGGGCGTATCGTCTCTCCGATATTTGAACTGTTGGCACTTTATCCCTGTCATACTTTTTCTTGCAATATACACAAGTTACTTGATGTGCCATAGACATTTTCCTTTCTTTTTCATTTCTAAATATATTATATCAAAAATATTAAAAAAAATCAACCCGAGGAGGATTTTCCCCGGGTCAATTACAAAATCGTGAGTTATTTATTTAACAAGCTCGTCTTTGATATCTTCGATAATCAAATGAACGAATTCTACCTGAGTGTCAGTAGTATCTGATACCTTCTTACCCTTACCAAGATACTTCTCTACGATAGCAGTAATCTTAGCCCCGTTTGCTGGGTTGGTACTCATAAGCTGACCTACGATAGTCTGGAACTCATCCATAAGTGCCGCATAATCGTAAGTAGGCGCTTCTACTACCTTATTTCTCTCTTCAGTTACATACTTGCCGTCATGCTCAGCAGCTTCCTTGTCGATTGCACTTGTAATTGCATTTACGAGATTATCGTAAGAAAGAGTGATTTCATGAGGAATATACTTGAAACGGCAGCCGCACTCAATAGAACCAGAAGGGTCTCTCAAAGTCAATACTGACATTTCATCTGCACGTAACTGATGTGCATATCCATAAATATCTGCCATACCAGCGATTGTCTCTCGGGTTGAATTAGAGAGATTAGGACGAACGATAATTCTTTCCTTGCCATCCGCAGTATTTAAAGTCTGTTCCTTGTGGTGTCCAATGAAGAAAACTGCATAACCCAACTGAGTCAAGCCACGGAAAATTTCGTTGAATTCATCCTTGAACTTAGTCCAGCCTTTACCATAACCAAGGTCACCAAGGTCTTCGATATCATTCTGCTGGCAGATATACTTTTTACATTTGTCTGCGGCTACGTCGATAGTGTCTACGATTACCGCCTTAAAGCGTGCCTTTACTTCTGGCTTTCTCAACTGGTTATATGTCTGTCTCATATCACCCCAAGTTAAGATATCCTGTGCAATAACGCCAGGCAATGCGTTATAACCCTGCTCGAAAGCGAGCAAAATAGCGTCTCCCATCTGAGTTGCTAAAGTTGTCTTTCCAGTTTTAGGAGCGCCATATACATAAGTAATATATCCACTTAAATCCTTACTTACTTTATGTGGTTCCAATGCTAACAAATCAATTGCCATATTCTTAATCTCCTCTTATCTTAAGCGGGGGGTTGATGTCCGCCATCTCCCCCGCTATTATTTTTACTTTGGATATATTTGTACTATATTCAATTAGAAGTTGTAAGACTCGCTTGCAGGAGCTGCAGTAGGAGCAGAAGATGCGCCACCGCCGTTACCTCTAGAAGCCTTATACTCATCATTTCTCTGCTTAACTGTTGCAAGATAAGTTTCACGAGCTGCCATAGCTTCGTTCATCTCAGCTGCAGTAAGAGTTGCTTCATCATCCCAGTCATAAGGATTCTTAGCAGCACCAGTAATTACGAAATCTCTACGAGTGCTAGACACTTCACGAACTTCATCATCACCGAAAGCAGACTCAGTTACAATCTGACGAACAGATACCATAGATACCTGACGACCCCATACCTGAGTGAAAGTAGGATTCTTAGAAGATGCATCTAAGCCCTCGAAGTAATCCATTGCATTAGGATTCAACGCTGTAAATGTTACAGGAAGAAGTGCCTTACGGAAGTCAAAGATGTAACCCTTAACCTCAAGTCTCTCAGGAGTCTTTTTCTCTTCATCAGCTTCGATTCTCTTTGTACCAGTGATAAGCATATCACACTTGAAAGTATTTCTTACCTTCTCGTCTTCAGCAAGAGCGTTAGTTGTATGAACGAAACCACCCTCATTTCTCTTAGCAGAAACAAGCTCTTCCTTACCGTTTCTTTCTACATAGAAGTCATTAAGACCGATTGCAGAGTCAATACGAACCTTAGCAGCTGCCTCAACACCCTTATCCATAATAGTGCCAAGCTTGCCGTCAACAATATCCTTAAGCACACCGAAAGTTGCGTTTGCATTTCCCTTTGCGGTTGTTGCAGTTACATAAGAGAAGTGAACCTGAACAATATTCTCCTGCTTGTCATCAGTTGCAACGCTAACGTTACCCATGATGAAAACTGTACCAGGGTTCTTACTGTTAGGACCAGACTCTCTAATCTGTAAATCATGCTCGTAAAGGTAACCTTCAATGTGAGTTGTATTTGTCATTGTTTTCATAGTCTTTTATTCTCCTTACTATTCTTTTTTTTCTTAAATAATTTCTACTGTTTTACCTTTTTCTGTGATACTATATAACACAGGGTCCTGACCAATCTTCTCTACAAAACCGTCAGAAACAAGCTTACGCATAGCACCAGATACGGCTCTTGAAGAAATAAACAGTCCTTCACCAATATCCTTAGCCTTTGCAGAGGCGATGTCTGGATTATCCTGTAAATATTTCAAAATGACTTTACCATTGTCTGTAAACATTGGCTTTTCCACTTCTTCCTTGCTCTTAAATGCTTCCCAATACGCAAGGGCATCCTCAGATGGCTCAATCGATTCATCAGAACCACTAATTAACTTTTCAACCCATTCAATAAACGCTGTCTTTTTACTCATTGTTATTAACTCACTTTCTCTATATTTTATTTTCTTATTTATTACAATATAATAATATCATTTTTTAAGAAAAAAATCAAGTTAATTCTTTTTGTGGTCTTCTTCCACAAGAAAACTTCTCGGAACAGTATCCATACAGTTCACACTTAGGCATAAACTGGGTTTCTACAAGAAGCTTCCATTCTTCTGAGTATTCAGACAATGCGGCCTTCAAGTCTCGCATAAACTCTCTAAACTCCCAATAAGCACGAGCGCACTCACGCTGATGAGACATATCAACTAAATTACGGAGATTTGTACGAAGAACCATTTTAGATTCCATTCCAAGAGGAAGAATATTTGCGATATCCTCCTTAGGAATTTCCAAAAGTTCCAACTGCTTATAACCATCCGCAATTGTGTCAAGCACATGCTGATAAATTGCCAGTGCTTCTGGATGCTTTTCGATACTATGGGGAGTGATGGAGTCAAACTCCCCATACTTAATATAACGAGTACTTGCTTGAAGTCGAGTTGGTCCGCCGGCGATATGAGTGTAAAGCTCTCTCATAAATCTTGCGGAGTATCCCTCAATAACTAAATAAACCTGAGGGAATTCTGTGGTTCGGCCATGGCCGTCTTTGATACACTGTAAGCCACGCTTATAGTTCTTCTCCGCTGAACTGATATCTGAACCATAACAGATACCAGCCTCTTCACCAATCATTTGGATTGGGTGCATTGTAGTATGCTTTTGGACAATTACTCTTCCCATTTTATTACATTAACTCCTTTGTAATCTCGTCAACGAAACCATATTTGATTCCATCTTCTGCTGTCATCCACCAGTCATCTTTCTTATGATATTCATAATCTGCATCTGTGATACCAGTGTTCTCAATTACATGCTGTTTCAACTGAGAAAGCTGAACATCATAGAAATCTGCATAGTTTCTAAACTTACCTGCATCAATTCCATTCATTGCAGTTGAGCCTTCGTGGAACAAGAAAGATGCAGTTGGGTACGCAAAACGCTTATGTCCCATAATAAAAGTTAAGAAACCTCCACTGTATGCACATCCGCAACAAATAGTCCAAACTGGAGTTTTAGACATTTTAATTGCGTCAGCCATTGTAAAAGCTTCCATTAAGTTGCCGCCATAAGAGTTAATAAATAACTTAATTGGCTGTCTTTCTTCTACTGGAATATCCTTATCAATGTGATTCCAGTGACGGATAAGCGTGTCTACATCAGACCCAGTACCATAATCAATATCACCCACAAACAATTCTCTGTTTTTAGTTGCCGCAGTTGCACAAACTAAATCTGCAAAAGACTTGCTTGAGGTATCTACTAATCTTTCTTCAAGTGCCACTAAAAGTGGTGTAAAATCAAATTCCATTCCCATATAACATTACTCCAATCTTATATTATTTTTATAATAGTCTAGTTTGTACATCAGATGTATATGTCACCGAAGGTTGTTTATTCCACCAGTCACCTGTTGTTGTAATATAAGGTCTTGTAAGTGATTCCACGCCCTTTTTAAAACCTTCTTCATGGGCTTGCTCGAGCAACTTAGTCAGTTCTTCCTTTGTAAACTCGATTTTCCCATTATTATTTAAAGTAACTACTGTAACCATTATTCTTCACTAATTGTATATCCCACAATTTGATTGTTGATGCCAAAAGAATGCTCAAGATAAGCTTCCATTTCATCAATCAAATATTTGCCGGAACCGCCCTTTAACTTCTCTGGAGTGAACTCGCTATAAGAAATAAAATCGAGTCCAATAATTCCATAAGCTCGAGCTTTCTGCTCCATGGCAGGTGGATTAGAACATACGATTGTAGCTCCGATATCCTTTGCAAGTAACATTAGTCTACCAGTTTTACCGGTCCCACGACCATCCACAATTCTATACATATACAATTTATCCTTTCTTGCTATTCCCCTTGTTAGAGTTATAACCAAACTCAGAAGCTTGATAAACACTAATGTAGTATTTTTCTTTTTCATCGAGCAAAGTTCGTTCGCACGATTCCAAAAGCTCCCAAGAAAAATTCCATATGCCATCTTCCATCATTGCCGCATACAATTTATTGCCGGCGGGGGTGTCGATACCCAAACCGCACTTTGCATGGTCTTTCCATCTGTTGGCTACATCTACCGCTTGACCAATATAGCACATTTTTGTATTAAGATTTGTAATCTTGTAGATACCTGTAACTGGTTTAGTTCCTAAAACATTGTTACATAATGCTGTCATGTTCTTTTGGAAAAATGTTTGCCAAATTAACATTGATAAAATTCGTGGATTATGTAAATCCCTTTTGACTTTTTCTAATCTTTGAATATCATCTTTGTCGTTAATTGGTAAAGTTAAACAATAAAAGTCGATATTTTCTTGAATTTCTTTTTCTTTAACTTGGGCTTGGATTAAGGCGGCGCGTGTTGCCTTAATCTTCTCTAGTTCGGATTCTTGCGTTTTGATTTCCGCAAGCAATCTATCTTGTAACGCATCATATGCCGCGTCAAGCTGAAGTGTCATACTATCAAACTCTTCGCTCTTTTCTTGATACTTTGTGTCTAATACTTCACAATAATTCTCAAAAGCTTTTTGCGACATTTGCTGTTGAGCATCTAAAGCATCTGAGGTAGCTGCTTTAATGGTTTTAAGACTTGCTAAATCTCGTTCCATTGTTTGCTTAATTGACTTCTCTTGGTTCGATAAGTCTTCAAGCTGACGCTCTAACTGTGCGTTGTACTCCTTTATCTCATTATTGACCTCAATGCGCTCTCTCGCTTGTTTATGTTCATGGAACGCATATACAAGCGCCCCAACTAAAAGCATACTGAGGATTATAATAATTATTTCCATATACAGAAAATGGGGAAGCTTGGGTGCCGGAGCACCCTACTTCCCCGTAATTTATGTGTAAATTACTCTGCGTCTGCGTCAGGATCGAAGTTCATTCCTTCTGGGGTAAGAGATAAGAACTTAACCTTTGCATGTGTACCGTCTTCCTTTTCGATTTCAGCTTCTGTACGAACGCCAAGACCCTTTCTCTGAATAGCTGAGGTAAAGATACCATCAACACTTCTCTTTTCAAGACCAAGCTCAGCAGCTACATCTGCAGCTGTAACTTTCTGTCCGTTGATTTCCTTTAAATAGTTTAATACTTTCTTAGAATTTTCCTTCATTGCCATGATTTTTAATCTCCTTTTAATATTGTTGTGTTTTTGGTTCCGATGCTTTTATTTTTTTATTTTGCATCTTGTAAAATAAGTATACCAAAATTTTTTCTGAAAGTCAAAAATTTTTCAATTCATTTTGAATCAAGTCATCTAGTAGCATCAGGTCTTCGAGGGACGTAACGCGTCTTGATAATCGCAAAATCTCTGATTGTGCGTTAGCGACCTCAGTTTCGTCGCTACTTGTCTGTAATGTCCGTTCTGCCCTAGCAATCTGAAGTGCTAGATTCTTTAACTCTTTCTTTTTCATAAAAGTTTTGTTTCCTTATTTCTAAATATAGTATATCATATTTTTTTTATTATGTCAAGAAATTTTATAAATATTTCTCAACAAATTCTTGTTCTGTGAGAATCGGGATACCCAGCTTCTGCGCCGCGATATTCTTAGCGGACGTTGACTTGTTATCATTGTTTACCAAAATCTTTGTATTTCCCGTTACAGAACTACCTACTTTACCCCCAGCCTTTTCGATTGCAGACTGCATTTCCGAACGATTCTTAAACTGGGTTAGCTTGCCAGTAATAACTACTGTCATACCTTGAAGGGTTTGCTTTTCTCCGTCATTATCTCCCGCTTGAGATTGCATAGAATTCTCTAATTCCATCACATACTCAAATAACCAATCAGCTTCTCTATAATCAAAGCGAATCAGAGAGGCATGCATCTCAGGACCGAAGCCATTCCATGTTGTGAAATTGAAACCTGAGTTGACCTTATCACGAAACTCTTCCCACGAAGTCAACTTTTTACAGATTTCCTTTGCATATGTGGAACCAATCAGCGGAATACCCAATGCAGAAATAAATCTCCACGTATCAGTTTTTCTGCTCGCATCAATAGCTTCACATATCTTAGTCACAGACTTCTGACCAAAGCCGGGCTTTTTAACCCATTCATCAGTGTGTTGAAATAAGTAGAATAAGTCCTTGCAAGACGCTACCCATCCCCATTCAATTACTTTTTCCAAAGTTGCCTTAGACAAGCCTTTAATATCAAGTCCCTTTTTACCACAGAAATGGTCAAGTTTATTGATAAGTTTACCTTCACAATCTGCATTTGCGCAAACCAAATTCACAATTCCTTCATCCGAAGTTGTCAATTCAGTCGCCCCACCGCAAACAGGACAAACTGTAGGAGGGTCTAACAATGTTGCACAAGATGAGTTTCCCAGTTCGACTTTAGAAATTTGTGGGATAATTTGATTTGCTTTATAAATATGAACAGTTAAACCAGATTGCCACTGTCCATCCCACAGACCCCTCATCACACTCACATTATGCAGGCTTGCTCTTTCAACCGTGGAGCCGTCGATATCGATTGGTTCAAATACTGCTACTGGAGTGAGTACTCCGGTACGCCCCATTGTCCAGTCGATGGCTCTTAACTGAGTTGGAAATGATTCATCATAAAACTTGTACGCAATCGCATTTTTGAAATGGTGTGTTGTTTCGCCCAGTGTACGACCATACTCAACATTATTAAATTTGAAAACAACGCCGTCAATTGGATACCCAAACTCCACGGCCGCATGCTGAATTTTGTCAATACATTCCGCAACATGACCAATAGCAAACGGAACACAAGTAAAGTAATACTCACTCTGTAAAATCGACAACTTGGTTGTTAGATTAGGTACAAAGTCGAGTCCCTTAATTACGTCCCAAGCGATAAACTGTAACTTTCTAGTAGCACACTCATTAGCATCCAAGAGTCTGATACTTCCCGCAGCAAAGTTACGAGGGTTTTTGTACTCACTAGAGAATTCTTCGAAATCACTCACTGAACAAATAATTTCTCCATCCACAACAAGTTCATCATAATAAGGTATCCTCTTTGGAATAGACGGAATAACCAATGCATTGTGCAAAATGTCTTCTCCTACGAAACCATCACCTCGGGTTTCCGCAGCCACTAACTTGCCATCTAAATATCTCAACGAGCAAGTGAGACCATCCATCTTACACATACCAATGTAATCTTCTGCCCCTAAAAATTCCTCAACCTCTGCAACACTCTTGGTCTTATCAAGAGAAAGCATCTTATGGTTATGAGTACTCTTTGGCAGTTCATTTACAACTTGGTAAACAACTTTTTGTGTTGGAGACTCTTCTCTAATGTAGTTTGTATGATTCTCTAAGTCTTTCAATTCAAAGTAGAGAGTATCCCACTCTTTGTCTGTAATAGATGGGTGTCCCTCATCATATTCTACAGTTCGCTTATTAAGATAATCAACTAAATAATCAATTCGTTCCTGTGCGTTCATGGCTCTCTACCTTTCTTTTTCTTACTTACAAATATATTATACAATATTTTTTTGAAAAAATCAATAGAGGTAAGCTTTTACACTTACCTCTATGTTTATTAAACCTTGGTTACCGACTTGATTCGACTACCCTTGATTAACTGATTACCCACAGACACTCTGCTTAGCATTGGAATTTCCGTTGCTGAAATGCACACACTGTTCTTATCGCCAACGATTAAGATAGAATCTTCATCGGATACAAGTGCACCCGCAGATACTCCGCCATTCTTATTACAGATAAGTCCCTTACCAGCTCTCTTTTGGAGAACAAGTTCAGATAATGGGAATTTCTTGCCCATACCACTCTCTGCGAAGATAGCAACCTGGTCTTCTGGATGTCTTATAGGCAGTGCCGCAACGATATAATCATCTTCTTTCAATGTCATACCCTTTACACCGGCAGTTGCTCGTGACGTAGCTCCAATTTCACCAGAGTTAAATCTGATAATCATACCTCCGTTTGTTACAAGAACAATGTCTTCATCTTTTACAAGATTTACAGAGGCGATATCATCACCCTCTTTTAGAGTGATTGCTGCGATACCAGTCTTCTTTTTGGTCTTCACATACTCGTCTAATGCAGTTTTCTTGACAATACCATTCTTAGTTGTGAACAATACGAATTGTGCATCCGTATCTCTATATATTGAATAAATCATTGTTGCTTTTTCATCTTGCTCCATCTCCACAAGTGTGTTGATAGAAACCCCTCTAGTAGTATTGTTTCCAACAGGAATATTATCTACAAGAACTCTATACATTTTTCCTTTGTTTGTAAAAATCATTAGAGAGTCGATTGTATTTGTTCTAATCACTGCGGCAGTGATATCGTCCTGAGTCTTCACACCCTTGCCATTTCTCTTCTGAGTTCTAAAGCTTGTAGCAGGAATTCTCTTAATCAATCCACCTTCAGTCATTACAACCACGCATTTTTCTGGCTCAACAAACTGAATTTCTTTTTCCTCTTTTGCTACAGTTACCTGAGTCAATTCAGTTCTACGGTCATCGCCATATTTTTTAACAATGTCAGCCAATCTTTTTTTCAAGATTTCCTTCTGTCTATCCTCTTTTGCCAAAATATCTTCAAAATCAGCAATCTTATCTACTAACTCTTTCTTCTCATTCTCAAGCTCAACCTTTTCAAGTTTTGCCAAACGAGAGAGCTTCATATCAAGGATAGCCTTAGCCTGGTCTTCGCTCAACTTGTACTTGTTCATCAAGTTAACCTTAGCCGCTGAACTACTTTCAGACTTTTTAATTAGCTGAATTACATTGTCAATGTCCTCAAGTGCAATCAACAAACCTTCAACGATATGAAGTCTATCTTTTGCCTTGTTCAAATCAAATTTAGTTTCACGAGTGATGCACTCGATATTGTGGTCTACATATACTCGACAACAATCTGTCAAGTTCATCTCTGTTGGCACCTTATCAATGAGGGCTACCTGATTATATGAGAATGAATTCTGTAAGTTTGTTTTTGCAAACAACTTCTGCATAATTACATCTGGGTTTGCAGTTTTTTCACACTCAATATCAATTTTTACACCCTTATTGCTTGTGTGGTCGGCAATATCAGAGATACCACATTTATCATTTTCCTCACAGTACTTGCCGATTTCCTCAAGCAAACCTTCAACAGTTGTGCCATACGGAATCTCTGTGATAGAAATGAGGTTCTTTTTAATCTCATATTTTGCTCGAATCTGTACTGAACCACGACCAGTTCTCATGATTCCTGGGATATCATTCTTGTTAATGATAATACCACCTGTTGGGAAATCAGGCCCAGGCAACATAGGCTCTTCACCATTCATGTATGCCAAGATTGCGGCTTCAACTTCTCTGAGGTTGTGACAAGCCCAGTTACAAGCCATCGCAACACCAATACCGCTATTTGGATTACATAAAAGGTTTGGGAAGATGGAAGGAAGTGTTACCGGCTCTTCATCATCATCTGAATAGTTCGGCATAAAATCAACACAGTCCTTTTTAATTCCTGCTAACATACCATCTTCGGCAAGTTTCCCAAGACGACCTTCGGTATAACGCATCGCCGCAGGTCCATCGCCATTGATGGAACCCTGATTGCCGTGGAAGTCCATAAGAGGATATCTCATAATCCACCACTGAGATAAACGAACTAATGCGCCATAAATTGAACTATCGCCATGAGGATGCCAAGAACCCATTACATCTCCGACAATTCTTGCATTTTTTACATAAGGTTTACTTGAACTTCTACCAGTATCAAATGAACCCCATAGAATTCTTCGAGCTACCGGCTTCAACCCGGATTTCGCATCCGGGATACTTCTATCCGTATTAACCGCAGCCGCATATTCTATGAAATTTTGACCTAACTCTCTTGTTACATCTAATGACATATACTTCCTCCTTAAACCTGGTACATTGCTTCTGCGGAATGCTCTTTAATATACTTCTTACGAGGAGCAACTGCATCGCCCATCAAGTCATCGAATAACTTATCTGCGGCTTTTGCATCCTCAACAGTTACCTGATTGATGATTCTCTGGTCAGGTTCAACCAAAATCTTAGTTTCCTCTGCATCCATCTCACCAAGACCTTTCATACGAGTCAATGTGAGCTTCTTGCCAGGGTGCTGCTTACGATATTCATCTAAAGCCGCATCATCTTTCAAGTACACATATTTATCTTTTGTTTCAGTTACTCGATAAAGAGGTGGAACACCTGCATACACATATCCGCCTTCAATTAACGCAGGGCAGAAAGTCCAAATAAATGTGTAGAACAAGTTCTTGATATGAGCACCATCAACGTCCGCATCGGACATAATAATGATTTTACCATATCTCAAATCCTTTTCATCGAAAGTAAGTTTCATTGTCTTAGGGTCAACTGTAAGACCAAATGCTTCAATCATTGTCATAATCTCTGCATTTTTCTGAATCTTATCCAAGCTAGCCTTGCGAACATTCAAAATCTTACCACGAACAGGGAGAACCGCCTGATAATCATTATCACGGGCTAACTTCAAGTTACCACTTGCAGAATCACCCTCTGTGATGAAAATTTCAGATTTCATTGTATGTTCTTTACAATCCGCTAACTTTGTATCGAACTTCAATGCTTTTTTCTTCTTCTCTGTCTTGTTGCGGGCAGCTTCACGAGCCTTTTTCGCAGCTTCTCTTGCCTTACGAGCATTTAAAGCCTTGTCCGCAATCATCTTCACTTCTTTTTCATTTGCACTCATCCAGAACTGCAACTGTTCAACAAGCATCTGTGTGAAAGGTGTCATATCAATCTTTGTTACAGTGCTCTTAACCTGTGCATCATAACTAATGTTTGGTGCAGTTACGTTGAATACAATATACATACCCTCTTGGATATCATCGCCCGTAAGGTTTTCATCTTTTTCTTTCAACCACTTCTTATCTCTAAAGAACTTGTTAAATTCTCTTGTCAAAATGGTCTTAATCTGTGTGATATGAGGACCACGCTCTGTCAAACCTGTATTTACATAAGGTACGATAGTTGATGAATAATTTGAAGTATAAGTCAAAATCATATCCATCTTATTCTTACCCTCTGCAAAGTTCATACAGAAGCGATTATCAATTAACTCATTTCCCTTAACGGCATCATCCACGAGGTCATTCAAACCCTTTTCAGAGAAGAACTTTGTAACTGTTCCATTGTCGTCTAAGTTAATTGTTAACCCCGGACACAAACAAGTGATAACCTTGAACAAGTCCTTCAGCTTCTTTACTTCAACATGAACATCAGTAAAGAACTCTTCACTAGGCTGCCACTCTACAATAGTACCAGAGTCTTTGTTTTCAAGCTTACCAGCCTTACGACTCTCAAAAACACCTTCAGTAAAGTTAATTGTTTCAAACTGACCATCTCTATGAGTTTCAACTCTTAGCCAATGAGATAGGAAAGTTGTAATTTTAGAACCAATACCGAAAGAACCAAGAGAAGTTCCTTCATAAGTACCATCTTCACGATATTTACCAGAAGTATTTAATACACTAAACGCTGCTTCAAGGATTGTTTTGCCATCCTCTCTAAAGCTGTTTGGAATAAAACCCTGACCATAGTCTTGTACACATAGCTTATCGCCATCAATTTTTACATCAATGCGATTACCATGCCCGAGTCTAAATTCATCCACAGAGTTTGATACAATTTCCACTACCAACTGAGTTGAATAGGCTGTATCACCGCAATAAACACCCGGTCTTAATCGGGTGAACTCAAGAGGACTAAGCGACTCAATAGATTTTTCATCATATAACTTATTATCTACTTTAGTCATCATTTTCTCCTTTTTCATTATTCTATAAATATTATAATAAATTTTTTCTTAAAAATCAATTCTTTCTACTTTTGATGAAGTTTCCATCATCTTTTTAGTATTATAAGAATGATTTAATGTCCCAGTTATTTTACCAGTAGCTAACTTATCTGCCATTTCATTATATTTAATACCAGCATGACCTCTAATATGATGAAAAATAGGTGTAATATATTGAGACAGTTCATCATATGCTTTAACCAATTCTAAGTTTTCAGGTACTTTTCCGTCACCTTTTACCCATCCATTGCGCTTCCAAGAGGGATACCACTTGGTAAATGTGTTAATTGCATATGAGGAATCTGAAAAAATTTCTGCGGACTCGCCTCGCTTAATTGCATCAGCCATTGCCCAAATAATTGCTTTCATTTCTTCTGCGTTATTAGTAGTTTTTTGCGTTTCTGCATTATAACTATCATAATTATCATTGTCATACACTATCACTACTCCAAAGCCTCCTGGCCCAGGATTCGGATGTGCGCTTCCATCAGTGTAATATATCATTTAAACTATCTCCTTCCACAAAACTTAAACAACCTCCTTGACATTGGAATTTTTGATGAAATGAACAAGTTGCGCATTTACCGCCAATGTTTTGCTGTACTTTTGGAAAGTTCTTTGCCAACATTAAATACTGACGTACTTCTTGAATATTGTAAAAATCTAATAAAAACACATCTTTAGTTACGTCATATGTTCCAAAGCAAGAGGAAACTGTTAAGTCTAGGTTAATATCAATAGATGGTGTACAGAAGGTAGAGGGGGGATAAAGAGCGACCTCCATAATCTCTGCCTTTTCAGCCTCTGTGAAGAAACAATGTGGAATCTGATTACAGTCAAACTCAAGTACACAATTATGCTTTTTTGCGTCTCGAATAAAATTCATAAACAAAGGCTTAAGAGTTGCATAATATTTTTGTTTTTCACTTTGATGTCGCCATTGGTCTGCATAACAACCCCCTGGTGAAGCGACAGAACATCGAATATATTTTACTCCAAAAGGCTCTACAATATCTTTCCAGATATATGAATAGTCATTTAATTGCAAATGAAGATTGCAACCAATTCGAACCTTATCATTTTGAATATACCCCAATCGATGTGCTTGTTTTAGCGAGTCAAGGGTAGCTTGATAATTTTCTTTTGTTTGATACTGTGGCGAATTACAGTTTACTAATACAGATACATTAGGGCCAAGGAATGGAAGCCATGGCTTCAATAGAATGCCATTAGTAAAAATTAATCCGGGGCAATCATATAGTTGACAATATTTCTGTAAAGTGCTAATAATATCTAAAAACTGAGGATGTAACGTTGGCTCTCCTCCGATAATACCAATTTGCCCTTGCTCGCCACCTGCTAAAAAGTCAAGTATTTTATTAAAAGTTGCGGCATCAATATATTGTTTAGTATTCATAGTGTTTTGCATCATATTGTCTGCAAAACAGTATGGACATTGCAGATTACAATGGTTTGTAATAATAATATTTGGCATCGCGTTTCCTTTCCTTGACAAACCGCTATTTTTTCTGTATAATATAAGTAACGATTTTTGTCATTTTTTCTCTACATATATATTATACAAAATTTTTTTGAGAAAATCAACTCGATAATTCTTAAAAGACAATATAAAGATAAGGCTTTACAAATTTTTTATCTGTAAAGCCTTAGTTACGGTTAGAATAATCCTATAACCTTATTATTTTCATCAAGAGTGATATTGTTTGCCGCAGGAACTTTAGGTAGTCCCGGCATAGTCATAATCTTGCCGCAGATGACCACTACGAAACCGGCTCCTGCAGACAATCTTACTTCATTAACTTTCATTACGAAGCCTTCTGGTGCACCTAGTGCTTTTGCATCATCGCTGAAACTATACTGGGTTTTTGCCACACAAATAGGAAGATTTCCATAACCCATGTCTTCAATTTTTGCAATCATATCTTCGGCTTCTTTACTATATTCAATTAAACCAGCACCATAAATATTATAAGCCATTGTGGAAATTTTCTTTTTAATATCCCACTCTGTCTTATATGGATGCATTAATTCAACATCGTCCTTGATATTTGCCAATACTGTTTCGGCAAAATCAATCGCACCTTCACCACCTCGTGCAAATGATTCGCACACAACGCAAGGTACATCACACATAGCTTTAATATAATCAATTTCAGCCTTAGTGTCATTACCAAACTTGTTAATTACTACGACTACTGGAGCACCGTATGCTTTCATGTTTCTAATGTGTCTATGAAGGTTGCAAATACCGGCCTCAAGAGCCTTAAAGTTGTGCTGATTTACCTCATCTTTTGGAACACCGCCATTGTATTTAAGTGCTTTTGTAGTAGCGACAATAACAATGCAATTTGGAGTTAAACTATTCGTGCGACACTTAATATCAAGGAATTTTTCAGCACCTAAATCTGCGCCGAAGCCAGCCTCAGTTACAACATAATCTGCACGAGATAGTGCAAGTTTAGTTGCTACAACTGAATTACATCCATGAGCAATGTTAGCAAAAGGTCCACCGTGAATAAACGCAGGGGTGCCTTCTAGCGTTTGAACAAGATTTGGATTAAAGGCATCTTTTAATAGAACTGCCATTGCACCCTGAGCCTTAATATCACGACAATATACAGGCTCTTCTTTAGAGTTGTATCCAATAATGATATTTCCAAGTCTGTTTTTAAGGTCATTCAAATCCTTTGCTAAACAGAAAATTGCCATTACTTCACTTGCTACTGTAATGTCAAATCCATCTTCTCTTGGAACTCCATTAAATTTACCACCAAGACCATCTTCAACTTTTCTAAGCTGGCGGTCATTCATATCCATACATCTACGCCAAGTAACTCTTTGAATATCGAGCTCATTTCCTTGGAAGATGTGATTATCAATCATTGCGGCAAGTAGATTATTCGCACTTTCAATCGCGTGTAAATCTCCGGTAAAATGAAGGTTAATATCCTCCATTGGAACTACCTGAGAATATCCACCGCCTGCAGCGCCACCTTTAATTCCGAACACAGGTCCGAGAGATGGTTCGCGCAAACACAATGCGACATTTTTATCAAGAGCATTTAGTCCATCTGCTAGACCAATACTCATAGTAGTTTTTCCCTCTCCCAGTGGAGTTGGGTTAATTGCGGTCACAAGGATAAGTTTACCCTTTTTGTCACCATAGGCATCATATTTAACCTTTGCCTTTTTACGACCATACATTTCGACTTCATCGTCAGTAAAGCCAAGGTCCTCTGCAATATAATCAATCTGAGTTAATACTGCACTTTGAGCAATCTCAATGTCTGTCATAAGTATCCCCTTTCAATTTTATTAAAGACTTTTTTCTTATATGTATAGTATATCATATTTTTTTAATAAAATCAATATAACAAAAAAAAGGGATAGAGTCGTTAAACTCTATCCCTAAATCTTAACCAACTGCATTATGGTCAATTTCTGATTGCTTTTCCATCATTATTGTTTCGTACTTAACGCCACCAATGGTATTTTCTTTTTCAGACTTTTTGTAGTAGAAAGCTTGACTTGCACCATATGCGGTCCAAGGGAAGCCTGCCATAGCAGTCAACCAAGGAAGCTCTCCAAAATACTGGTTAACGATACATACAAAAGCTAGTATGAGAAAAGCGAGTGTTACAATCCAAATCAAAATAGTTTCTTGTACTAAAAGCCATTTAGAAAACTCTTGAGATGGGTTTTTAATACGATGACGTGACACTCTCACAATACCCCTCCTTATACTTTAGATGTATATTTTAGACTAATCCATCCATCACCAGTAGAAAGTCGTCCCCAGCCACCTTTTTCTTCAACAACTGTATAAACTTCATTCTTGTGAACTACTCTGTTAATCTTATAGTTAGTACCTACGCCCGCACGAACATTTAATGCAGAAGCAGTGATTTTAACTTTGTAGCCAGATGAACTAGACTCAGTTACCGTTTGTAAGGTATAGTATTTACCACCGGCATTACTACTATATCCCTCTTTACCTTGGAAAGAGATTCTCATCCATCCATTACTGAATTTTTCAAGAACCTTTACGCTTTCACCTTTCTGAACATATCCAATAGCAGTATGATTTGTTCCTACACCAGTTCTTACTGTCATGGTAGTTTTTGCAATCGCATACTCTACTTCTGTAGAAGGCGCTACCGGGCTAGGAGTAGGTGCTGGTGCACTTACCGCAGAACCATTAGAAAGAACAATTACAACATGGCTACCTGCTTTACAGATAATATCACCACGTCTTAAATTTTTATCACTCTTGGTATATGTTGTATCAGTATAAACAATAAACTTGCCAGTTTGCACTAAGGCACTCTTAATGTTTCTTGTAGTTCTCATATTGCCGCCCACATATAGATAAGCAGCTGGAATACCTGCGCAAATGCAACAAATAGATGCTAATGAACTACAGTCGCACTCACTTTTTCCAACCTTCGATAAATCCATATTTACCTTTTGAGCCGCAGTATAAAGTGTATTTCTTTGGTTTTGGTCATAGCCAATATTATTATTGGCGCAAGCAGCTTCACAAGCAACTGCGATTTTTTCGGCTATTGCACTATCAGTACAACGAATTACATAGTCCCAATTCTTGTCGTACCAATCTCTTGTACAAACTTCTTTACCCGATTGGTCGCCACCTTGTCCACCGCTAATTTTTCCGTTTTCATCGATACTTGCATGTCCTATTTTTACTGCCATAATCATTACCTCAAAAAAATGAGGGCGTATCTCAACGCCCTCTACTCTTGCCTATATAGTTACGCTTTCTTTGTGTAGTTTAAGCTAATCCAGCCTGCGCCAGATTTTAACTTGCCCCATCCGTTATCTTCAGCTACGATTGTGTAAGTTCCACGGTCTGTGATGCAACCGGTAATGGCATGGTTTGTGCCAGGTCCCTTACGGATGTTTAGAGCATCTGCAGTAACTTTAACCATATATGATTTGAAAGTTGTTGTGTTTGTAGATGCATTTTCAATGCTTGACTCTTTAACAACGCCTGTTATAGCACCAGTCTTAAGAGTACTGAAAATAATACCCTCATTATTTTTACCCCTGTAATAAAGAGTCTTATTAAATACCCAAGCTGGAATTGCTTTACCATTCCAGTATGTTGCACCAGCCTTTAACTTAATTACATCACCGTCTTTTAACTCAACTTTTGCAGGTTGAGAAGGTGTAGGAGCTGGAGCAGGAGTTTCTGCCGCAACAGTTTTACCAATCTTAACATAGTTTCCATTTGCAAGATAGATATAACCATTCTTTTTGCTAGCATATGATTTCAACAATCCCCATTCACCATTGGCTACTTCCACAATTGTGAAACTACCTTTGCCAGTAGTGCCACAAACGTTGTCGCCCATTCTTGGAGAGGTTCTAATATTGAGGTCATCAACCAATACTTGAACTGTAAAAGGTGTTTTGGGAAAATTGGTATTTGTAGGTGCCGCAGGTTTGGAAGGAGCTGGGGTAGGTGTTGGTGCTACTGGAGTTGAAGCAGCTCCACCCAATCTTGCAGTTACCTTTGATGCAAGATCACCCATTCTTGAAAACATCCAATTGCCTGGACAACTCTTGTTAGCAAACCATCTATGAACTGTTAATAACATTTCATTTGCTTTTGGATTATAGGCTAAAGCCTTATCTTTGTCTTCAATCCATAAAAGAACTGTTTTACCATTTCTTCTACAAATATCTTCACAAAGGTCAACAAGCTTATTATAAGCCGCATCTTTGAAAGCATATGGTTCAGTTGAATCAGAAGCAACTTCAATAGTTACTGCTCTTTGGTCATTGGCGCTACTTGAAGAACACCAAGAACGATTTGCTTCATCAACAATCAAGCACACTCTACCATCTGGTCCAATACCGTAGTTACAACTGGCTTGGCGACTTGGACTTGTAAAGCATCCACCAATGTTTTCAGCTTTTAATTGACCTACTACACAGTGTGGGGTAATTCTGTCGATTGCGTGAGTACGCTTGCCACTGTGGTTAGGGCTAAGGACGGTGCAATCTACTAAACTACTATTACTCATGTTTGTTGTACCTCCTTGACTATTATTGGTTGTGGTCTTCTTTGCGAATTTGTCATATGAAGCCTGACCAAAACTCGCACGTTTTTCTTGAACTGCAGTTCCCTGGTCTGCAGGGCGCTCAAACTGAGTTAAAACGCAATCAGAAGCTTCACGAATTGTTTTAGCATTTGTAATTGTGCTAAATACAGTCTTATATCCTTGGAGTTCCTGATATAAAAAATCTAACTGCATTTCTAAGTCTCCAATGGATTTATTTTTACTTTTTGCGTAATTAAGTAAATTTTCTTTACGGCTCCAGTAAGTCCATTGGGCAAGACCATAACCAGCTTTATCTTTAACAAAGTTGGTATAGGTACCGTTATCAACTTTTGTAGTATATTCTGTATCAGAAAGTCCTAAAGATTTCTCATAGGTATTTTGAAGGTTTTCTGGACGAAAACCACTTTCAGCATATAAGTTGCCCATAAGACCTGCAACTCCATGTGCATTATTAAACTTGGACATTAGAAAGTTCCAAATCTTTTCTTCGTTAGAATTTCCTTGTAATGCCATATGATTATCCCTCCTTCTATAATAATTTAACAAACTATACCGCCGAAGTGATATAGTTTGGTAAATACTATAAAAACGCTCCCGGTGGTGAACCCGGGAGCGTCTAGCAATTAATCAATTCTCTTATCGAAATTTAATGTAGCTGTTCTTGTCTGAGAAGCAGCGTCATAGTATTCAGATGCAGAAACTAATCTATATCCCTCTAACTCATCGTCGCCACAAACAAAATCGAACTTGTTTCCATTTTCCTTGCATAATTCAACGATAGGGTCGATATCAAAACCTCCATCAGAATAAATGTTTAAGTTCATAGCATTCATATCTGAATTAAAATGCTTATCCATACGACTGATTGTTACTGCAACATCAGGGCTAAAGTTAATTACCATTTTAAAGTCCTCCCCATTCTATATATTGTGAGTCTATTATTGTTTGTGCATAGATTTACGCAACCAGCCACGATAAACTTCTTTACTTAGGCAGATTTTGCAATCATATGCGGTCTTTTTTGCGGTATCAAAGAAATACCAAAGAATTGAGCTGCCGAAGATTACTCCCGTAACCGAAATAGCAGTTACATAGATTGAAGCATCGACCGCTATATTTAAAACAGTATTGGCACAAAGCGAACAGACTAACACTCCTGTAAAAATAGCACCCGTAATTAACAACACTATTTTTAGAAAACGTTGGTCCATGTCTGTCTTATTCATTCCTTTCCGTCTTGTTCTTTAAATAAAGACTCCCAGGGGAGTCTTTACATTCTCTCAGCAATCTGAGCAATTTTCGATCTGTGTATAATGCGTAGTTCAACCTCTCCGTAGATAGATTCACCTCTAAACACTTTTGATAAGCGACGCATACCATTGTTAGCACCGGCAAAACTTACATCATCAACCTGTGTTTTTTCATCACCATCAATAATGCAAATACCGTCATTACCAATTCTCTGAAGTGCTAACTTCATTAAGCTAATATCTAGGTTTTGAGCCTCTGATATGTAAATACCAGCGCGCATACCTGACGTGTCGTAACCTCTGATATCGGACATAGGCAATAGTAATAGTTTTTCGTCATCTATCATACGCTCAACCGCATATCTGCCGCCTAATTTACTGCTTAATAAGTTACCAATTTGAGAATCCAATAGTTTTTCGTCTCTTGTGCCTGGTAAATATCCCAGTTTAGCGGAGTTCTTAGTTGCCACTGTGTTACAGAAAACAATAATCTTGTCAATTTTATGATGTTCGAGTTGATTCAATAAAAAGCCAAGAGATAAATAAGTTTTTCCTGAACCCGCAGGGCCCTTTACCAGAGTAATTGTATTATGTGCGAAACTATCTGCCGCAAGAGACTGATACACATCTCCTTTAGAAGGCTTAACTTCTCCAAAGTACATTGAGTTAAATGTGTGGAAAGTAAGATGCTGATAACCATCTTCTGTCCACTTGTAAGTATCTACCTGTTGACCTGATTCATTGCGAATGATTAGATACTGGTTGATTAACAACTCATAAACATTTCGCTTCTCAGGAATAATTACACTGTAGAACTCACTCATCTCATCGTCGGACATTGTCACCTCTATATATCCAGAGTAAGCTTCAAGATTTTCTTCTCTTTCTGACGCAATCCTGTCGCGCGCAAAGAATAATCCAGCAATATTTTTCAATGCCAAGTCGTTAGTGACGAAAGTGATGTCTTCACTTTTGGAAGTTGCAATAGCCGTAGCAAGAATCATGGTATCATTTGTAACCGCTAACTTCTTTTTAGTAATTGGCTTTAACATATCCTCAGTGAAGATTTTAACGACATAATCATCAGGATTGTCATCGAGTAGGTGCAATATTCTGCGGGCCGCATACTTTGTGTCCGCATCCTTAGTATTTGAAGTTTTAATACCTTCCAACTCGTTTAATGTTATTGAGGAAATATAAAACTTTCCTTCTGTAAAAAGTTCATCTACTTTCATCAGTAGACTACATGTATCGTAGAATTTTATCATAACCATTGTCCTTTCTTTGTAAAAATTTTAGTTCATTAAAATGACACGTCAATTTAAACTCGGATAAGAATAATTAGCGACTCTACGAGAGGTATCACAGCTGTTTACACAGCTATACCGAGAATAAAATACGTCACAAGTCAATATTTATCCTCCTTTTTAGAAAAAATTTGTACTTCAATCTTTCTCAATAATCTTACGTTTTGTGAAGCTATTTTTAGTCTTTCTTGTCCTTCACCCTATTTTTTCTAATCTTCTCCCAAGTCTTGGCCTTTTGGTTGATATAGGTGGCCAAATCATTCCTAGCGTTATCAATCATTTTGTTAATAAGTTCCAAGTCTGCCGTATAATTTGCAATCTTCTTCATGAGCATATGGGTCTCATATGACTCTGGATTGAAACGCTTGCTCTGATTGATTGAGTAGTATAGAGTTTTATATGCTTGTAGCGATGGTTTAATATCGTCATCTCTTACTGATTTAAGATAATCAATTTCCGCTCTCATCTCAGCGATAGTACAGCCAGTCTTTTCTCCCATCATATCCCTATCTTCTGGACAGCACTTAGCAATACCAATATGAGTACGATTACCATTGATAATGATACAAGTAGCTATACCAGTTTCAGGGTCCCATTCATAGATTGGGGTTATCTGCTTTACCATTATGGTACCTCCTTATATTTATATAACTAGTATATCATATTTTAGTGAAAAAGTCAAATTCCCAACAATTTGGGAAAAAAATTGCTGGGGGTGCGATTTTCCGAACTACGGTCGTTGACGCCTTTAACGAGAAAAAGAGCGAGAATATTATTCTCGCTCCTCCAAACCTAGTTTCAATTTTAGCATTTCCGCAGTTTCTTTATCCACGTAAATCTTGTATGTTTTAACCATTTCTTGTTGCACTAAGTGGTCCATGTATTTCTGCAAGGCCTCTCGTGCCACTTGCTCACTAATCATTGTGCCATTTCTGTTGAGAGAATTCACTCTCATCAGATTTACAACATACTCTGACACTCTTCGATTTTCGCCTTAATATCTGCAATAATCTGGTCAACACTTACAGGATAACAGTCGTGAGAGTCCATTCCTACGTGGTACATATAAGGGATGTCGCTGTAGAAATTTGTTTTCTGGTGTGTATGACCATAGAGGTTGATAATATGCTGAGAAAGGTGAGCATCCTTCTCAAGGTTAGATGTATTGGTAGGAAAGTGAGAAAGATAGAAAGTGTATTTTCCACACTTAATCAAATCAGCCCACTTACCGCACTCATCTACATTTGGCATATCTTCATAAATGCTGATACGAGAGTTTGTATCGTGGTTGCCTCGAATCATAATGATATGTCCATTAAGAGATTCCAGAAGTTCAGAACCACGGCAGTTATCATTCAACATTGCGTCGCCAAGGTGGTAGACAGTATCCTCCGGCTTTACAACAGAATTCCATCTCTCAACAATGGCTGCGTTCATTTCCTCAATATTGTGGAAGCCACGAGGCTCATATACGAAACCTCTATCGTGACAAAAGTGCGTATCGCTTGTGAACCAAATCATGTTTATCTTCCTCCCTTACTGCAAATTTTCTAATATAACCATACTGCTGTTTAAAGAGCTTAATTGCACTATTCTGGTCGTATGCATCAATTTTACAAAAACAATTATCCGTACCAAAAGTAAAAATGTAAGTTTTCTTTTTTCTAAATAACATATTTCCTCCTACTTCATTGTGACATTAAGAATATGTGCGTACGGATACTTTTCGTTGTTATTAGGCTCAACGTACTGAGAGTGCATGCGACGAATAACGCTGCGAGGCACGTAAGCTCTAGTACCCTTGCGGTTTTCATTCTGCTTCAAGCAAACCTCAACCGGCAGGTTGAAATTCACCATATTAACTTCTACCCCGCTAAGGTTCAGTCTATCCAAGGTGCGGTTACGAGACTTTTCGTTCAGATGGGTGGCGTCCGCAAATACTACCTTGCCCGCATCCAATTCTTTCTGAATGGTTTCGCAGAAAATACGGAATACATCATCTTCCTTAGAGAAGTACTCTTCGTCTTCTGCAACCATAGAAAAACGAATAACATCTCGAGATACCCAAGCGGTATCATATTTAGTATCTTTAATCTGGTCCTGTACCCAAGTGGTTTTACCTGAGCCAGGGCAGCCGCAAATCATAAACAAAGAACTCATCTGCTACACTCTCCTTTAATAAAATCAATAGATTCTTGTGCTTCTTCTATAAACTTACCTTCTTCAAACCATTTCTTAAACTGGTCAACTTCATCTTGCGTTCTACATTCCATGTGATTTACCTCAGCTCTACAATAGATGCAGAACAACTTTTTACGATGCCACTTCCCTCTTTGCTTTCCCAATTTTCTGGCAAGTGGCATTCCCCTTCTGCCGCACTTTAAGCAATAGAAATCATGTTGCTCTGTCGGATATCCCACATATATCTCCCCCAATCTTACCAAGCATATTTTTCTGTATCAAGATAATAGCTGTCTTCGGTAAAGAACTTATGCTCTTCCCAAGTGTCTAAATCTAGTACGGTAGCATGCCCAGTAAAAAAGGCTCCGCAATCAATATCTACCTTATGAGGCTGACCATCTTCGTCCTCACAATACCAGTACACTCCTGGCTCCACATCAGCTTCAGAAGGTGCATCCCAAAGATACTCTTCAAGAATTGGAATTGGTGTATGTCCGTGTACAATAATAACAGACTTATCAGCATACATTTGCCAACTGTTACTAATATGGTCTCTATCCCACACTAATGCATACTGGTTAGGTAATTTCCCTTCCGCAAACTGTGTAAATCCTGCGTGTGTGAGCATAACCTTTTGACCTTGCTTATTTTCATAAGTTTCTATAATTGGCAATTCACTTAATTTTCTCTTCCAACTTAAATCTCCGCCATACTTATACTTCCAAGCTTCAAAAGTCTTTTTACCACCATTGTAGTTATGAAGACTTCTATCGCCTTTCATCGCATCAGCAAGCAATTCCTCGTGATTACCACGAATATACTTGCATCGTTCATCGGCGTAAACTTCTTGAATAATCTCAAACCCTTTTGGACCGCGGTCGCCGCAATCACCGAGTACATATAGAATATCATCTGGTTGTAGAAAGTTTTTAATCTGTTCCCATAAAGTATAACAACCGTGAAGGTCACTAACTGCTAATACTCTACCCATGATTATCACTCCCATCTTTTTTCAACTTTCTTACTTTCTATATATATTATAACAATTTTTTTAATAAAAATCAAAAAAAGGCTCTTTAGGAGTTTTTAGTTCCTAAAGAGCCTTTAAATTTTTATCTGCGCAGACGCGAGATTCTCGGGGTCTTATTGTTGTAAAAAGTCTTGAAGCGATTGTATTTCCATAGGTTTAGCATATTTGTATCCCTGTAGATAGTTCGCTTTCAAGTATTGACAAACTTTTTCATCATCATCCGTTTCCACGCCTTCGAACATAACTTCATAACCAGCATCTTTAAAGCTCTCTGACATAGTCGAGATAATTGGTTTTAAAGTAATATTGTCGCGAAGCGCCCAGGTGATGCAAGCATCAAACTTAATTACATCAACTGGTAAATGTAAAATTCTGTCAAGGTTAGAATAGTCTACTCCGAAGTCATCTAAGTAAACTTTAATTCCGTTCGCTTTAAGCTTCCAGATAATTGATTGCAATACTTCTGGGGTCGTATTTGCTCCAACAGATTCGGTGATTTCAATTGCTAAGCATTCTCCTGGAATATTATAAGTATCAAGGGTCTTTAAAATGTCTGCTACGAAGGAAGGATTGGTAAACTCTCTAATTGAAAAGTTTACAGACATTCTCTTGATTGAGGAGCCTTCTCGTCTCAATCCCGCAAAATATTCACAAGCTTTGTGAAATGCCTTTTTGTTATAATCATAAACATATCCATAATAATCAGCAATAGGTAAGAATTCAGTTGGATAAATTAACTCACCATCCATTAACAAGCGAGTTAAAATCTCAATAGATTTATAAGCCTTCGCACGGGTATCATAGATAGGCTGACAATAAATTTGAATTGCTGGATGAGTTTTTTCTGCACTTTGGAAAATTTCTCTCAATAAAACAGTAATTCGATGTGTTCTATTGATGCGAGCCATATCCTCATATGTTGCTTGATACTTCTTATTCCATGGCAAAGTATTGAACAAGTATTTAGTTAAAAGAATAAAATCCTTAGGGTCTCTTAAAACCTCTTGGTCAATATCTATATGCACTAACTTATATGGAATACGGAAATTATCATACAGATAGTTAACGCGCTTATGCACAACGTTTATTAAAACATCTGGACTAACGTTTTCATCTTTGTTGTAAACCAAATAAATGGTATTATCATCCCCTCTAAATGTTTGATAATCAGCAAAAATGTCTGCCGCGTTTTGAATAAATAACATTGCAATATCATTACCATCGTGTAGATAAAAATCTTTTAAAGTTAGTGCGTACATGCCCAGTTTTTTTCTCTTTCGATCTTTAATATAATGCGGAAATGATAATCTATCTAAAGAACCTGTAGAATTATCATATGGATTATAATGGAATAAAAGTAGGGCAATTATAATAGGTATCATAAAACTTAATGATAAAAATGTAATGGAAGGAACTGTAGATTGTACCACAGTCAGCATTAAACTTAACAGCATTGAGATACCTAATATTTTCGCAGAGTGTGGAGTAATATTTTTTCTATACTTCTGCATTAAAACGTATATGAAGCCAACAAACAATATATAGCAGACTAAAAAGCCCCACTGTGGTTCTTTGGTAAATACCCACGTTTCACAGTTAAAATCAACGAATTCCGAAGTCACAAAAGGTTTAATTAAACGCATAATGGTATATCCAATAAAAACTGGAAGCGAGAGTCCATATACAACTTTATAATGTGCCTGTGGCACCTTATAAATCAATAGCATATAGGAAATAAACCATATAAACACACTCAGTAATGAACAATAAATTGAAGTTTCTAGCGTATACAATATTACTGAGTTATGAAAGGTTTGTGGCGCATTTTGAAGTAAGAAATTATACACTAAACTCTCAATCGCTACAAGAGCACAGGTTAAGCTTGCCCCGATAAATACATATAAAGACTTCCTTTTTTGAGAGTATGTGAAGAATAAGAATATCCAACACAGTGCACATAGCAATAGTGTAAAAATATCTCCAGCCGGTGCATAAAAGTGAAAAAAGTTCACAATCATATCCTCCTTTCACATATTGTGATTTCTTTATCCTATATATTATCAATTTCAAGATGAAATCATTAAAAAAAACTACCCACAGAAAACCTCCATGGGTAGTCATTACGTCTTGCTTAATTCATTGATAATTAAACTTCCAATTAAATTGCCGGCCGCACATAGTAGAACTGTCCACGACCAAGTGAGATGCGGCCACGATGCAATGCCTAAAACTATGACATTGGCAATCGAATGTTGAAAACCGCAAAAGATGAAAAGAGGAACTCCGTAAAGAATTCCAACAAAATTACCCCTTTTGAACAACTCAACGCAAATATACATTACCATTCCGCACATTACGGATTTGATAAAATACGCAAGTGAAAAAGTCCAAGTCGCAATCTTTTCAAGTGCTAGTGGAACTAATTGGGGTGAGCTACACCCCAATAATAGTCCAAACAGGTAACCAGAGGCAAGGTTTACTAGTAAAATCATTAGTAATTCAACTTTTTGATTCTTCCAATAATACCCTGCCTTTCCGGTATAAAGGTCTGCCTGAAGATAACACACACTTAATAATCCAAAAGCAAATAGTAGTGGACCGAGCGGATTGCCAAGGAATAATAAAACCGCTACACCAAACCCGATAAGGATTGATGCCAATACACTTCTTCGGACTAATAAATTATTCACTTATCCTCCTTAGTATTCTTCTCGTTTCAGAATACGCTCCATTTTCTTGCGGCGGGAGTCTACTCGTGCAGGCTGCCCGCCAGGTTTCTTTTTGTAGGTAGGGCAGGTCTGACAATGGCCTCTAAAGGTTGCATCCTTTCCAAGGTCACAATTCCCCTCACATACATAATGAATACACGCAATTTCTCTTTCTTTAGCCATCGTCATTTCCTCCTAACCAGCTTGTTTTACAGTTTCGCTTGCTCTCTCATAAAAGAATACAGAGTAGCTAAGCAATTCTTTTTGAGTCAACTCAGTGTCATTAACTGTCTGCACCATTTTTCTCAAACCCTCTGCATTTACTTCATCTCTTGGACGAATGGCAAGAACTTCATGGGTTGAACTTGGCACAATATAAAAATCAATTCCGCCAAAGTAATCAGACACTTCATTGAGTAACTCCGTGCAAGTCATTGCACTTGCACCATAGTTTTTAACATCATTAGATAAGATGAGCATTTCTGCAGACAATACTTCCATTGCATCTCCTCCAAAAAGTGCTCTGAGGTCGGTAATGGTGTAACTGTCTTTAGAGTTCTCAGCTGCAGCTGCAAAAATGTCATCAACGCTAATCTCATTTTCTTCACGCCATAGACGAGCCAAATCATCGGATACTACAATGGAACCGACCATATTTTCGTTTCCACCCAATCCCTCTAACTTAATTCTAAGGTACTGAACAATGTCAGAAAGATATGGTCGAGTATACACACCTTTTGTAAAGTTACGAGAATAACCCATGCAAACGTAAAGTTTAGATTTTACTTGCTTCCAGTCATACATAAAGTCGAGGTTTAAATTGCCCTCTAAAGCGTGTTCATTAGCGATGCGAATAAGTTCATCTATAATCGCATCCATACTTTCAAACTTACCAAAGTCGAAAGTGTCAAGATAGATAACTGGAGCAGTATTAGCATCGGACTTACAAATGGAGATTGCTTCTCTTGTCATACCATCTTTTACTACTTCTCTAATTTCTGCTTTATATCCTCGTGCAATTATAAGTTGTACAATTTCATCAAAATTTATCATTATATTTTCTCCTCTTTTTGAAAATGGTGTGGCCTCGTGACCATGCAATGGACACGATGACCAACCACGATAAACCCAGTGCCGCTAAGATACCACCTAAAATAATCCACAGGGTAGTTTTCATAAAATCCTCCTTAGCCGTGATACTTAATCAAAAACTCATTAGAAACTGCCTTGAAAGAACGAACTCCATCCGCAGAACGGAATACCAGTCCCTCTCGCATTCCACCATCAATAGCAGATGCATCAGTTGCAATATCCAATAGCTCATCTACAGTATCAGGCATTACGAAATGCTCATCTACGATAGGCACACAAGGAACTTCGAAAGAGGTCAACACCGCAGTCATTTCAACAGGGTTCAGTCTCTTTACGGTGCCATCCGCAAAGCCTACGATAAGGTTGAAAGCCATAAAGTCATGGTCGGTCAAACCGTAATCTCTCTTCTGGACGCCAGCTCCATAAGTTTCGCCCTGTACAGTAACGAACTCAATGTCGCGACCTTCCATATGAGTGAAATACTCCATCAAGCAATCAAGAACATACTCCATATCGTACTTCTCACCCATTTCCACATACACATTAGTGTCGTAGAAGCACTCCTTATCAGGCTTATCGAATACTACATTTCGAGAACAAATGTAGAACTCTCTCTTGCGGCCCCAACCCTTCATAGTAAAGGTAGTAGAAGTTCCATCAATTTTTTCGGTTGCAAACCACTCACACTTCTCATTGAGAATCCAAGCCATGTTCTGAACACGCTCTTCGTCGGTCTTAACAACCCAAGCAGGCCAACCATTCTTCTTATCCTTTGCCTTGCCAAAGAAGAAGAAAAGCAACTTCTTACCCCAATCCCTACGCATCAGCCAACGAACCCAAGACTTCTTAAAGAGGTCAGGTCTACGCTGAGCCATCTTCTTGTACTTATCCACAGAAGCAGACTTTCTCTTGTTGTCATCAGGGTCGGCGTACTTAACTCCAAGCTCCTGAGTCAAGAAAGTTCCCAACTCCCACTTAGAAGTATCGTTAGTAAAATCGCCAAAAGCCATTAACAGACCCTGAGATACGAAATTACCCTTACCACCGAAAGTATACTTCTGAGTCTTTACCTTATAGTGCTTCTTCTCAAGGAAGGCGAACTGCTCAGTTGCAGGCACCTGAGAATCAATCTCAAAATAAACTGCCAAATCACCAGTCTGAAAAGTACCCTTACGAGTCATAATTCGCCAACCACCTACAACAGCAGCTTCACAATTATCAGAACCCACGATAGGCTCTATTGCATCAATTCGAACGACATACGCCAGTTCTCTTACTCCATCTTTATTTAGCATAGTTTTGTTTTCCTTTCTTACTTTTCTATAAATATTATATCATTTTTTTTATTAAAAATCAATAGAGTTATTACTGGTTCAAAACAATAATTTCATACAAATCACCTAACATTTTTAAGTTTGGTTCATTGCCTGCGTTTTCATCTGCCCAGCATAACTGCAGAACATATTCAATAAATTCTTTAATCTTTGGATGCATCGCAAGCGGATTAGACCTTTTTGCAGTCCACCATTTATATTCACTTGCGTATGTAAACTCTTTGCCCATGTATGCGCGACCGGCGCCAAGGTAATCACAAACTAATTCGATTGCACATTCTTTTGGCATTAAAAGAGCTTCTCCACCTTTATCAAAGTTATCCTGCCAATATTCATAGTGGTGGTCATTGCGCCCTTTGTGATGAAGCCATGCTTTAGACCAGCCATTTGCTTTCTTGCACGCGTCTATTGGAGAACTTGTTCCCTGATAATACTTTACGCTTTCCCAGAATTCAATCGGAGAAAATTTGGATAAATCATGCATGATACCTCTCCACGGAATGCCAGCCTTAAAACAGTAGTGACCTACCCAGTATTTATGTTTACAAATTGTCTTAAAATGTTTCCATGCGTTACTTGCTTTCATATTTCACTACTCTCCCGTGTTTTCCAATTCTCTTCATAAAACTTATCATATCTTGAGTGCCAGTACTTTTACCATCCCAAAATGCGATAAGGAAATCTGCATAGTTACCCATATCATGGTTGCGAAGAATTCCAGCTTGCTTCCCAAAAACGTCCCATTCAGCGGGGAACTCTTTGACAGGTATATTATGTTCTTGAGCCCAGCGTCGACCTAGAGAGTCTGCACCACGAGCACCTCCGCACACAACTTCTGTGATTGAGATGCTCTCGCGCAGCTTCTCCATTTCCGCACACATAAACTCATAATTGTCAAAATCTCGTCCGCCCGCTATAATTACCTTCATTCAAACCTCCAACCATTTTTTCTGCAAATACTAATCATATTAGCACGACCCACTGGATTTGCAGTTAAAAAATGAATAATAGGTGGCTGCATACCAGCCTCCTCAAACCAGTCCAACAGTTTAATATAGTCACCGCCATCGCCAGCATAGTCACCAGCGTCATGGTCCAAGTAAATCGCCTCGAAAGAGTTAATACCAAAGTGGTTAATCCAGTCCTTCGCAGCATTTACAGACTTACAAATAATATAACCGCCAATTTTATCCTTTGGCATTCTCACGTCATCAACCCATAGTCTCATCATGTGGTGCAACAACTCCTTTCTCTCTCAGTTCTTGATAGGCAGAATTAAGGAAATAACTAACCCACTCCTTACCTTCAGGGTCTCTCTCTGTTCCGCCAGCCAGAATACTTAATCGCTGCATATCCTCATAGAACCAATCCATTTCCATGGGGGGATATTTTCTTAAAACCTTTGCCATTTGATACACAGCTTCTCGTATAACCAAAAATCTATCTGCCTCCGTCATTTGTATCATTTCCTTTCCATTTCTTTATATAAATATTATACCATTTTTTTTACAAAAAATCAAAAGGGGGTTGATAACCCCCTTAGATAAACTTTGTTTCGGCCTCTATGTCCATTAAGTTTTGTAGTTCAACAGCCTGCATATATAGCATAATTTGGTGTTCAGTCGAATAAATTCGGTCTGCATGGAAGTGTCCCCACAACCACATATCATAACTCATTTTATACTCTAACTCACCTAAAAATCTCTCAGTAGTCTTATCAACAGTTGACTGGTCAATAAAACTTAAGAATAAGTCAATTGGCTCATAGCAAATTGGGCACGTGTGAGAAAGCACCAAGTCAAAACGATAATGATACTGTTCACAGAGGTCAAAGCCAATTTGTCTCTCTTCTTCACTTAACTGCTCCTGAGGGAACCAACTGTAACCATTAGCCAAACGATACTGCTTATCTACCGAATATGCACCCGGCAAGACTAATACATCTAACTCACGCACAATGTCGTCTGGTAATTCGCCATGTTCATTTTCTTCAAGTTCAATGCTATATTTCTCAACATAAGGAATGTGATAAACTGCAGGCACATCTAAAGCATACTTGATATAAGGGAATTCCTTTTCTACCCACACAGTATTGCCAAAGTATTCTTCGGTTGTCCATTTATCCGGATACTTCTTTGCGCGGTTCTCTGCACGCTCTTCATGATTACCACGAATAACGAAATATGTTAATGGATATCTACCCAACTTACGCTTAAAGTCATCATCTCGATAGTTATCAAAATAATTTCCACCAAAGTCACCAAGACAAATTAGTGTACTTTCAATAAATCTTTGAGATTTGTCGCTAGCAATTCGAGGATTTCTTTGGTAGAAATTACGAACTGTACGAAAATCTCCGTGAATGTCTCCGATAATATAAAAACGCTTATTCATTTTCTACCTCCTCTCTACAGAAAAAACTTTAGATATGGCTGATACTTTTTGTGCAACTTTTCCGTCATCGTGTCGGACAACATATAATGGTCTTTCATATCAGCACCTTTAACCATTTTAGCAAGGTCTGAGCCGTGGTTGATGATGCCCATAATATAGGTCTGATAATCTTCATCATCACCTTTGGTAAGCTCAAGCACTGCGCCCACCTGTTCGCTTGTCATTATTTCACTTAGCATATCGGGGGTGCAATCAGTATCTTCAAGAAGGTCGTGAGCAATGCCCACCATTAACGCATCATATGGTTTCACATAGCGACTGTCCGCAGCCTTATCGAAAGCATAACCAGCCACTCTTAATGCGTGATAAAATTTCTCTTTAGGATACATCTCCTCTGCAAATGCAATCATTTTTCCGATGCTCATTACTCTTCTCCTTTCTCTTTTAATTCATGTTCTAAATATACTATATCTTGTTCCATGTTACTCTCCTACATACACAAGACTATCTACATATGCCCTATCCTCACTCTTTAGCATAGGCATTTCTGTATCAATAAACCACTCGGTACGACCATTTTCAGTTGTTTTCTTAATGATTGCCGTGCCTCGCTTGCACATAGTAGGATAATCATTCCAGTTAATGCCTCTCTGCTCGTGAAGCATATCTTGAATCATGTTACAGGTCTTATCTTGTAATTCTGCGTGACTAAAGTTTGCCTGACCCACCATCTGAATTGAGTTGCGGGCCGCATCGACCTGGCGCCAATATACAAGGTTTGTAACTTCTTCTTTTGGAATATTGAAACATCTTGCATCAAACATGGCACCCTTTTCAATCGCTTTGCCATAGACAGTAAGCAAATTCATAATTCTTTCATCGGGAGCTTCACTACCTTGTCCCATAAAGTTAGCAGGAAGAGCTTGCTTTCGCCAATTAGAAACTTCCTCTACAAAGAATCTGTTAAACGCCATTGTTGCCATAGAAGCCGCGATACTACACATCTTTTGGACTTCATAATCAAACCAGGCAGAACTTGTTAATTTTTTATAATCCACAAGGATAAGTGTAATTTCATCTGACTGAGTATAACCAAATACACATCCTTGAATATTCTCACATAGATATTTAGTTGTTCTTTGCATAGCTCTGATTAGAACCATATCAAAAGGCTTATCAAAGCCTCTGGTAAAGGTGTGAAACGCTTTACCGTCAATTCGAATCGCCACAGGAGTGCGACGCATTAGTTTTGTCTTAGGAATTTGCTCGTAGAATGTTTTCATACGAATTCCAAGGTCATCTCTTACAGGCATTCTATCCCTCCTTACCAAAAGCATCCATAACCAACTGTTTCAAAACCATGACAAGTCCAATTACAAATCATTGGAATATCATCTCTCTTATCCAATTGAGTCACTTCTCCACCATAGGCATTAAGTAACCAAATAAAAGAGTCAACAACAAAATCAAGAGTAACAGCAGGGTTATAGTCCGACTCAAATAGCTTTGCAGGGTCAACTTCATCTAAAAACTCTATTGAATCTTCCACTGGGTAATTAGTCTCTTTTAAGGCTTGCCAAATAATTGGAGATAGGTAAGGTTCGTCATAATCCCTTGCAAATCCATTAAAAAAATCTTGACCATAAATTGCTTTAATCCTACTTTGTGCATTAAGCAAGTATTCCATTGAAGGAGCTTCTACTAAAATACGCTCATATTTACCGTGACCATCATCTGACCAGTCACCAAAAGGAATATACATTTTCATAGTTGCATCTCCACTTCTATTTTATAATCTTTTTCATTTCTATATATATTATATAATAAATTTTAATAAAAATCAAGGGGCGGTCACTAATTAACCACCCCTTTTATAAAAAATTACTTCAAAATTTTACTAACCGCGGCATTAGCTACTTTCATATCAGCCTTGCCCTTAAGAGCCTTCATTACTGCGCCACGATTAGCTTTTACCAGTTCGATGCCAGTAGCCTCAACAAATGCGATAATTTCCGCCTCATCGGTCATTATCTGTGGTGCAAATTCATCAATGATAGCCATCTTAGCTCTGTAGCCGCGCATAAGCTCCTTCCTATCTGCAGGACAGGTATCAATCATTTCCTGAACAGTTTTCTTTTCTTTCAGGATAACTGCGTCAATCTGCTCTTCGCTAATATTATCCTTGCACATATTATCAATACCAAACTTCTTTACTGCTTGGATAATGCTAGAAAGTACATCTTTTCTCTCCTTGTCCTTATTTTTCATAGCTGCAATCATTTCACCCTGTAATACGTCTAATGTCATTTTTATTTCCCTCTTTTTCCTAATACGTCTTTGAATTTATCATAATTGCCACCGTGAACATCTTGCGGAATGGCAAATACAACCTTTTTGAAAATGCCTTTATGAGTTGTCTGTAAAAAGTCCATAAAGTCATTAGCTACCTCAGTAGCATCCTGCTTAAACACACCGCATCCGAACGCACCTAGTACAAGCGTATCTACACCCTGAGCCGCCGCAATATCAAGAACAAACTTAATACGATTTCTCAAAATGCCATGATTGTCTCTCTTGGCGTCCTCATTATTATAGCGAATAGCCCAAGACAAGTTCGGCGCTGCACAAGTAATAACGTCCGTAGGGAATGTGTGATTATCATGTATAAACAAAACTTGTGGAGAGTAAATCGCACGGTCTGTATACAATGCCCTATTCTTATGGTCTTCATTCCATCTATAATAGTCTGGAAACTGCGCTAATACGTTATAGAGGAATGATTCATGGCACAAACACTCTTCCTGAGCGCGGGAACCATTGAGGAACATACCGCCCGGATTGCGATAACTAGCAAAGTTTAACACCGCAATCTTTTCTCCATCTTTATAATTCTGCACAATGCCCTCAACCGAACCACAAGCAGATAAAATCACTTCAGTCGGATTATCGGTGGCCGCAGGCACATTCTTAACTGCACCCGGACCGTAGATATGTGAACTCGCCACGGAATATCTAATTTCATTACCAAAGCGTTTTTTCATGTGTTCAGTATGAGCCTGTGCAATTTTTGCTCTTTCATCTTTTTCTACCCAATAATATTTATTGTCCATACTCTCTCCTTACACATCATCAAATTCAATTTTTCCATCGTGGTTTTCCATATACTCTTTATACACTTTAGCGTCATACTTTCCGCTCGCATATGCGGCATCGAGCGCCTTGCGGTGACAAGTGTCGCAAGTACAATTCCAGAAAGTTCCTATTGCTGTTGGATAAAACTTATAAGTGTATCCGCCACCAGAAACCCCATGATACCCCTTAGGATTTTTATGCACTTCTGCATCATGCTTCTGTCGCCACTCTTGAACTTTATCTGACTCAGCTTTTGTTACTGTAAAGCCGTAGTAAGCCTCTTCTCGAAGCTCTGCTATTTGAGCATTAAGGCGAGCAACTTCTTCATCTCTATAAGTTTCTTCTTTTACTGCTTTTAATTCTGCTCGAAGTTTATCTGCTAAATTCTTTTTGCTCATTAGATTAGCTTCGATGCAATGAAAAAGCCCCTTTAAATCTTCTTCTGAGTCGATTACATCGTACATTTCACCCTTGTAATGACTCCAACATCCAGTATACAAACTCATACTACACCTCCTCTACCTCTACACGAGTAAGTCCAGTAGAAATATAGTTTGGCTTAACAAACACATCTCCAGCGTACTCATTTACGTGCGTCAGTGCAACTGTCATATTTACTGTAAATCTGCCGATTGCCTGAGAACAATCTTTAGTGATATTTCTATAAAAATCTCCCCAATTCATACGACCATATCTAAGTGCATCCTGGAAAGGATTAGGTACATTGGTCATATCAATCATGTTAGGGTTAATATCTTTCTTAGGACACTCTGTATCAAATCTGCCGACACCGTGTCGTGTCATATATGTTCTGGTCACGTAGCAGACTTCTACCTCACCAGCCCAACCATATGCATTGAGAATTGCAGTCGGATTTGCCACTCCTGTGTTACTAGGAGTCAAATGAGGAAAGTAGTCCATATTGTGCTGGTCAAGAAGAATTCCCTGTCCATTTTCAAATACCACGGTGTGATATCTATCGAACAAAGTTTCATCTGCCCATTCAGAATGGTCAAGCATAAACTGAAAATCATCTATGAAATTAACCATTGCAGTGTTGTTGCGGAGAACGAACTGGAACATTCCCGGCACATCATTGGCAAGTCCCAATTCCGCAAATCTACGAGGAACATATTCCCCACGAAGATACTCCAGAAACTCCATCTTGTTAAGGAAATTCATTGCCGCAAAGTCACCAACGGTCATTTTATCTGCATATTTCTTAAAACTACACACGAAGTCAATGCCCTTTTGGTTGCGGTAAAGAGTCTCGTATACCCCAATGCCGCAAGACCCGTGCTTGTTAGCACCTCGGTCAAACTCAATCACCTGATTGATGAGCATATCATAAATGGTTGTCAATTTACATTTAGGATTGATAAAAAACTTATGAACATTTCCGTGTTTTGCGAGTTTCTCGTATTCTTCTCTGAATAGAGCTGGATTAACTACGAACTCTTCTGCACAATAAGTATCTGCGCCCGCATAACTTCCACTGCCAAAGTGATGAAAAACGTGGCGATATCCTTCAGGTGTTACAACAGTATGTCCTCGCTGTGCACCACCATTGTGTAGAACCACAAGACAACTATTACCATTCTGCACAGCCTTTGCTGCAAAATAGTCAGTCATCAAACCTTTTCCTTCATCTCCAAAGTTTCCACCAATTACAACTTTAACTTCTTTCATAGTCATCATCTTCCTTTCTTAAAATTCCCACATACCCATATCATATAAGTCCCAGTCTGTGAGTTCACCAAGCAACCCATAGGTCGGGTCTTCCATTCCCGCAGTTGCTTCGTTATATTTATCAATATTCTTGTTAATAAATTCCCAATACACTTGAGCGGAGAAATCATGACTCCCTCTTGGAAACTCAAGACCTAAAGTCTTTGCAATATTATCTGCTAATGCAATTTGTTTTTCAGAGGGTGATTTCATCATTTTACTCCTCCCAAGAGATGGTAATTAGAATTGCGAAATGATTGTCTGTACTCATATTATCAACTTCATAAGTCCATTCGCGTCTATGAGCTTCCAAGTCTGTACATAACTCATTGATTGGTTTGGTGTCTTCTGGCTTTTCCAGTAAGAAAAATCTTGTTCTCTCCATATTATTTTCCTTTCTTCACTCTTGCGATGATTTCATCAAGTAAATTTAATTTTGCCCACAATTCCTGTCGATAAGTTCCTTCTGCATGGTCAACATGTAACTTATGCTCAATCGCATCTTTTTTCTCATATAACCAAATTACTAAGTCTTTATCCATTGTTTTCTTTTCCTTTCTTACTTTTCTATAATTATTATATCATAATTTTTTATAAAAATAAAGGGGAAGAGGTTATTAACCCCTTCCCCCGAAGATTATTCCTGTGCAGGAATTACGGATGTGTTTGCGTTAACAGTTACGCCGCCCTTTCCATTGCCGGCTAGTGTACCGCCCATGAATGCAGACATAAGAGTCTTAAGGTCGATACCAATGGATTCGCTCAAGCCCTCAGAAATCTGAGTGGTTGTGGACATGATGTTGCCAGCCAACTGACCGGAGTCGTTACCAAGCATAACAATCTTGTCAACACCCTGATAGCCTTCGCCAACAGCCTTTGCGATTGCAGGCAACTGTTCGAAGTACAGCTTAATAGCTTCCATCTGCATATCTGCCATAGCAGCTTCGCCGTACTGCTTCATTGCTTCTGCCTTCTTCAAGAGACCTTCAGCCTCAGCTTCAGCCTTTGCCTTGATGGCATCAGCTTCTGCACGACCTTTAGCCTTAGCAGCCGCAGCCTCTGCTTCACCCTGTGCCTTAATAGCTTCTGCGAGTGCCTTCTTAGCAGCCGCTTCTGCATTAGCAAGAGCGAGGTCAGCTTCAGCCTTCTTTTCAGCCTCAATCTTAGCAGCCTCTGCCTGTCTCTGACGCTCGAAGAGGTCAGCCTCAGCAGCCTTCTGAGTTGCATACAACTTAGCATCTGCCTCCTGCTGTTCTGCGTACTTACGAGCCTCAGCAGTTTTCTTGATTTCAGCTTCAAGAGACTTCTCCTTGATAGCTACAGCTCTTTCCTGAAGTTCAATTTCCTTCTCCTGACGAGCAAGGTTTGCGTTTGCAGTTGCAATTTCCTGTTCACGACGCTGGTTCTCTGCCTCGATTGCCTTAGCAGCTTCCGCTTCAGCCAACTTAATGTCAGCTTCCTTCTTCAAACGAGCCTTCTCAATGGCAAGCTCTGTCTGCTTCTTAGCGATTTCTGTGTCAGCTGCAACCTGAGCATTGTTTGCGTCCTGATCCGCCTTAGCCTGAGCGATTGCTACCTCTGCCTTAGCCTTAGCCGCAGCAATAGAAGCATCCTTTTTAATCTTTTCGATATTCTCAATACCAAGGTCACGGATTACCCCATTCTTATCAGAGAAATTCTGAATATTGAAAGTAGTGAGGTCGATACCCATATCAGCAAGGTTAGGAGTTACGTTTTCCTGCACCTTTTCTGCAAAGGCTTTCTTGTCACCACGAATAAGGTCTTCGAAATCTGTCTGTGAAATGATTTCACGGATATTACCCTCAAGGACAGGGATTACGATTTCTCGAATCTGTGCGATTGTATAGCCTGCGAACTTGCTTGCCGCAATACTCTGACGTTCAGGGTCCTGAGAGATAGCCATATTCGCAACCGCATCTACAAGCACATGAATTGCATCCTTAGTAGGAATTTCATTACGAGAGGTAAAATCGACCTGAATGTTTTCAAGAGTCATCTTCTGAACCTGCTGGATGAGAGGAATTACAAAGATACCGCCACCGGTCTTGTACTTAACCTTACCCATACCGGAAACAACGAGGACTTCATTCGCTCCTGCGACTTTCCAACAACTTTTAATGAGTACGATTGTTACCAGAATTGCCAAAATTACTGCTCCTACAATAGGGAGTGCTGTGAATAGAATACTAGGCATGTTTTCTTTCTCCTTCTTATATGTATTATTTTTTCAAGGTACGTTGTTACACTTCGGGGGCATATAGCCCCCATTTATTAGAACTCAACGAGTTCGCTACCAGTCTTTACAACATATAGACCGGAAATAGCATCTTTTACTACCATTGCAGTAGAGCCGTCCCAAGAGTCAACGACTTCATCAACGCTCTTACCTGCGTGAAGCTCAAGGATAGATACGATAACCTCAGGAATCTTGTCGATATCCTCTACATTAACGCAATTTGCACCAAGCAGTTTCTTCCAAGAAGTCTGCACAGGCTGGTGACAAACAGGGTCAACAATCAAGTGATATACTTCGTACTTACGAGAAACTTCTGCAAGCATCTCTTCCGCAGTAATATCTGCCTGAATATCATCTCCGATGAACTCCTTAATCTGAGCCTTGGTCAGCTTAGGCAAGCAACACTCATCACCGACAGTGAAGAGGAAACCTTTCTTGCCGTGCTTGTCAAAACTATCAATCTTTGTGTGTCGAGCTGCGAAATACCAAGGCAATGCGTAAGACTCACCGCCATTTCCACCGCCGCCACGCTCAAAGTAAATATCATTCAACTGTTCTGCGATACGAATATCAGACTCGAACTGAGTAACTTGAAGCGGAGAATAATCGCATTCTGCATCACCAAACGCAGTAAACATTACCTGCGGGTCCTGCACCGGATTTCTCTTCATAATTTCTGTAATAGTATCACCGAGTCTCTTGGATACGGTTTCCAGTACAGAACTCATAGAGCCAGTAACATCAAGTCCGATAATGATAGGGGTAGAATTAGGATGCTCTGCACTATCGCAGCTCTCTCTAAACTTAACGCCCTTCGGATTAAATTCGTCTTTCATTTTGCTACTTTTGTAAAGGTCTCTTGCAGTGGAACTGCTTGAAATACCTCTGCTAGTAGTGTAACTTTTCCAGCTTGAGCTGGTCCAACTTCCTGAACCCATATTTTCTCTTTCCTTTCCTTAAATGTTGTAAATCTGTTGATTAGTTGCTTCTATTTTAATAAACTTGCGTTTACCAAAACTCTCAATTAGAGCGTTATCCCATTTTTCCATCTCCGCCATGGAATCAGTGCCAGAACCAGAATTAACAAAGTCCTTAAAGGCTTGCGGAGCGGAATCTACGAGATACTTTCTTCCAAAAGCCTTAATTGATTCAACATCGGTCACAGAACTTGCGCTCTTATCAGCTTTGACTTTTGGAGGCATAATCGCATAGATATCTTTGGTTGTTCCAATCATCTTCGTATCTTCATCAACTGCGTACCACCAACCACCAAGTAGAAGAATTGTGTGATATTGCAAAGACACAAACATATTGTCAACATTGATGCCATTATGAACCTGCCCATTGTACTTGAGGTAACAAGCAATATTCATCATTCGGCTCATCATCCATGCAAGATGAGTGTCTGGAATGTTATCCTTGTAAAAATTTTCCAGTACACAACGAAGCGGATATACATCCTCTGTTTTAGACACTACAATAATATGTTTATCATCAAGAGTATCATGCTCTGACACAATTGTCGGGAACAGAGGCTGAAACATCTTCTTCATTTCGCCATCGGCATATTTAAGATTTTCTATTTGATTTATATAATTATTATAATATTTTTTCTTTGAAAAATCAAATGTATACACGATATGTTTAGAACAAACGTAGTACTCACCGATTTCAAAAATGCCATGATACATATACTTCAACTGAAGTGTTTTACCAGCCACAGTTTTGAACTCTACATAGTTTGTGGCTTCCCACGTGCCAGAGCTAAGTGCCTTGCCCGCAACGGTATAAAAGTTTTGTAACTTGGCAAAAGCATCTGTCGCACGAGGGTCGTCACAAACATCGGGGTGAATTAACTTACACATTCTGCGATATTCTAGTGGCAGTTCCATATTATCATGCGGAAATAGGTCTCCGTACAATGTATTTTCATCTAAAATTTTATCAATTAACGCTGTCACCATTATACTTCAAACTCCTTTTGAACTGCAATTCGCATAATATTGTGAGAAACATCTTCCAAAAGCTCTCTACACCAGCCCTGTTCATCATCTGTGCGAGTAGAGCAGAAGGCTTCAGTCATCTCTTCAACGTGTTGCTTTGCGGCGTCCGCAATCTTTCGAGCATCTTCAAGGCAAAACTTACCCCTTTTTACTTCAATGAGAAACTCAGGGTCGTGAGGACTCAAGCAATCTTCATACTTTTCACCATTGATATATCTCTCAAGATATTCTTCTACACGAAGTAGATGATGAAGCTGTTTAGGGTCATATCCCCATTTTGCAAGAACCTCAACCTTTGAAGGATACTCATGCTCCATTGCGTGATACTTCTCAAGGGCGATACCTTTCATAGACTTCACCGCACGGAATTCATTCATACGAGCGATAAACTCTCTTGCTTCCACAAGTCTATCCCACTCCTCTTGGTACATCGGATTGATAATTGCAAAAGGTGTAAACAGAATTTCAAGGAAGTTAAGATTTTGCTTACGAAAAGTTTCCATGTATAGGCGCACATCTTTCCAATCAGTATGCTCATCATTTGCTCGCACATGAGTGGTAGATACAGGCTTTTTATTTAGACAAATTTCCCTAAAACTAGGAATTACAATCAACTTAGTGTCAACATCTGAACCTTCATAATCAAGACCATAGTTTTGACTACCCTGCAGAAAGCATCCCACAATCTGCTCTTTTGGAAAGTGCGTAAGTGCTTCATCATAATGCTCTTGCACTCGTTTCATAATAGCTTCATATCTTGTCACTTATTCCACCTCCATACTTTTAGTAAAGTCTTTTCTTTAACTTTCTATATATATTATATAATAATTTTTAATAAAAATCAAAAAAACAAAAAAAGGGAGAGTAGTATTTCTACTACTCTCCCTAATTTTATTCTACTGGAGCTTGTGCAGCCAATAGTTCTGCAACTTTCGCATCAATATATGCATTAATTTGTGCAATATCATCTGCAGTCCAATAATCTGTTCCACGAACTGGAGTATAACCGGCTTCACCAGTATCACCTTTTGCTCCGGCCGCACCATCTTTTCCTGCAGGCCCTTGCTCGCCAGTGTCTCCTTTTGGTCCCTGAGGTCCTTCTGGACCAGTCGCTCCGGTATCTCCCTTAGGGCCTTGAGCTCCATCTTTACCTGCGGCACCAGTCTCGCCCTTTTCTCCCTGCTCACCTTTTGGTCCTTGAATACCCTGTTCGCCAGTATCCCCCTTAGGCCCCTGCGAACCGGTTTCACCTTTAGGCCCTTGGGCTCCAGTATCACCTTTCTCACCCTTTTCGCCCTGAGGGCCAGGAGTGAGTTCAATGTTCTGCAAATCGGTTTTTAAAGTTCCGATATCAGTTTGCATTTTTGCGGCACCGGTTTTGTCGTTCTTAATCCAATCCGCAACTTCTTTAAGAGTGTCAAAATCTGCGTCAGCGCCAGCTACAACTTTGGTAACCTCTTCTGTTACTAAAGATTCAATAAGTTCTGTATTACCACCAGTTGCAATAGCTTTATCCGCATACTTCTTCGCTCTTGCGTAAGTAATCATATCCATTAAATCTTCACCCACTCTTTCTTGCCGTTAAGCATATATACGTCGCCTGTGTCAATAACAAAAGCGGTGCTTCCCATTGCACAATCCAATGGTAATAATTTAATATCTGCCTCTGCATCTACAACGAATTCTTTTAAGTTGTATGTAACATGGCCATTTGTTTTCATAATTCCAACCATAGGTAACCTCCTTTTGATTTTTTTACTTCCATAAAAACCTGAGAAAATCTGTGATGAAATTAGTCAATTTCGGCCATATACCCAATTTCTCTAAAAATTTCTAAAACCTCTTTTAGTTTTGGGATTGCGGCCTCCCACGCCCACCAGCGGCACAAAGACCGGAAAAACAAAAAAAAGCACCTTGCCTTACTCAGACAAGGTGCTTGTAGTTTCTTCAGCAATTAAGCGTTTCCACTGGATAAGAAGTATCTCTTCACAGTGGGGGCATTTTACAGGAGTAGATGACCCTGTTAAACTTCTTGCTGATTTTGTAAATTCTTTATTGCACATTGGACATTCATATAATAGTTTTAACTGTTCCATAAATCCTCCTATATATCAAAAAAGCGGGTGGCTTATAAAACCACCCGCCGTAGATTACTGGATGACTGCGTAACGCTCAGCGTTCAACTTCTCCATCATGAGGTCATATCCAGTCTTGCCAGACATGATTGTCTCGAAGATAGAAGGAGAGAAACCAGATACGAAAGATACATAGCCGTTTCCAATCATAGGAATGTTGTTCTGACGAGCATTTACATTCCAGAAAATCAGATGAGGCATTTCGTATCCGTGAGCACGGAACTTAGCCGCAATCTTCTCGAACAGAGTATCTGTAGGAGAACCATAGCCGGAGCTAGTTCTTACACAGTTGAACTCCATATCAGAGATGATGATGAGGTTCTGAGGTACTTCATCCTGAGAGCATCCGCTACGAATAGCAGTGTTCAGAATCAAATCCATGGCAGCCTCGGCGTTGGTGCTACCACCCCAGCTAGTTCCAGTGATTCGGTAAACCTTATCACAGAAGTCAACACCTTCAGTCTTGATGAAGTGAGGATTAGACTCGAAAGAGATAAAGTGGTTCGCGAACGGACCCTTATTCTTCTCCGCACAGTACAGACCGAGAGAGATAGCTACTTCGATAGGAGTACCAGACATAGAGCCTGAAGTATCCACAAGTGCAATACCGTTGAAGGTAGCACCCTTGAAGTAGTCCTCAAGATTATCCCAGTACTTATTTGTCATAAGTCTCTGAGTGTCATCAAGAGCTACATTGCGACCTCTGGAGCTCCAACCCTGCTGGTTACCCATAATATTGATTGCTTCGTGAACGCACTCATAAGGGTAGAGGGTCTTTGCGTTTACCTTCTTAGTTGTGTCCTTAGCGAAATCCGCATAAGTCTGAACATTCTCGTTCTTCGCTCTCTCGAGGTCGTGACGAGCAAATGCATTCTTATACTTCATACCTGCCTTAGACGGAATCTTATCGAACTCGATTTCATCCCAGCGGCCCTCAGACATCAATCTCTCAAGGACATTGATTCTTTCACGCAGAATAGAAAGAGTCTTTCTGTACTGCTTGTGGCTCATGCCGCAGAACTCACGAGTAATATTACCCAGTCTACGAGACTCCTTAGAGCTGGTGTTTTCAGACTTCAACCACTTTGCAAGCAAAGAAGGAGTCTTACACTCAACATCAAGTGCCAGCTGGTTCTTCATGATAGTAAGGGCGTCCTTCTCAAGAGGTGTTCCTACGAACACATAGAGGTCATCCCAACGACCGAACTCAGGCACGTGGATAAGATTTCTCTTAGCTGCATCCTGACAGTTCATAGCGAGGTCACGCATACAAACTCTGAAGAAGCGTCTCTCTCCCTGTCCACCACGAACGTCGCGGATATAGAACAGACACTTAAGAGCATACACAGGGTTCTCATTGAAAGCATTTCTGAACATCAGAATTACATCTGCGTCAGAGCGAGTACGCATAGCTGCGCCCATCGCAAACATATCCAGCAATGCAGACTTAGTAGTCTTATGAGTTACCGCACCATTCTCTGTAAGAGTGTAGTTGGTTGCATCTGTCATAGCATTCATAAACTTATTCATGTTTTCTTTTCTCCTTTTCTCTTTGACTCCTCTCGAGCGAGAGGATTATTTTATTTTTAAGTGTTTCTTTCACTTTCTATAATTATTATAACAAAAATTTTTATAAAAATCAAATTTCTGTTACAAAATCGGCAAGGCAGGATTCGAACCTGCATGCCCGCACTGGGCGGAGGATTTTAAGTCCAAGCCAAAGTTTGCGGTGTAAGTTTCTGTCGAAACCCAATCTTGAGGGTTCCTCTGTGTCTTTCCGTTCCACCACTTGCCGAAAGGTTTTTTATTTGATATTTTCTTACCTTGTATATATATTATATCAAAAATTTTTATAAAAATCAAAGATTTTCCTTATAAATGAAAAATCGGGGGCTAATGCCCCCCAAGAGACAACGGTGAGAGTCGAACTCACGGTCAGGGAGTTGCAGTCCCTTGCCTTAACCAGCTTGGCTACGTTGTCATAAAAACAGGGCGGCCAGGTCACACCTTCCGCCCCGTACCATAATTACAGCCGACGATTTTCTTCTCTTTCCTATTGGCTATGAGGATAATTACGAGAGTCCCTCACCCAATCATACTCGAAAATAGGAATCTTTGTGTCAGCCTTTACTTGCATTACCAAGTTTCAATAATAGTTTTGAAATCTTTTAATGTTTGTAAGTAAATTCTTTAATAAGAATTGCTATTATCATATAGATAAATAGTTTGCTGTTTGACTCTCATATTTTCATCTTTAATATGCCGCTCAAACCGATTTTGTGCACTCTAAATCCTTTTGTCGGCAAGAGCAATATGCGGGAATCGAACCCGCCTCTTCTCCTTGGCAAGGAGATGTTTTACCGATAAACTAATACTGCGAATGGGGAATTATTTTCCCCTGTAATGTGTATACCAATAACGATACTCAGTTTCTTTGTTGGGCTCCTCGGTATATCTGCCCCAACCGCGAGCCAGAGCTTCTTTGTGCCAACGAAGGCATGTTTCCCAATACTCTTCCCAAGTAGTCACCCAACCATAATCACAAATGTCCCATGTCTCGTACAATTTCTTGTACTGACCGCCTTTTAAGGCAACATCTGGATTGTCTTTTAACCATTGTCTGACAGTTTTCCAAGCAATTCTCTTTTTAAGCTTGCCCTTTGTGTCACCGCACCAAGGAGTTTTTTTATAGGAACGACTCATACTAAGACCTCCTTTTTTTTAGAGTCTTAGAAGAGATGCATACGATAAACCATAATATATCTCCTTTACAACAGTATTTCTTTTTTCACTATATATAGTATATCAAAAAAAATGAAAAAAGTCAAAAATTTTAGATAAAGGGTGCAGTCAAACGTTGACGAATTTCCATCTGATATTCAGGTAATACCATGTAGTATACTAAAATTTCAGCCATATCAAAAATGTTTGTAGTTCTGCCCTCAATTTTATAATGATGAAAGCCAAGAGGTTCATAAATATTATAAATCTCTTCAACAGTAATGCTATTTGGATTTTTTAACGCCTCATGGAAAGTTTTACCCATAGCATCACACTCAAATTCGGGTAGGCTAACTCTCTTTGCAGTGGCCGCAATATGTCGATAGTGATCAGCACGTCTTGGACAATTTGCGTAACACACAGCATTTATCAATAATTCGCATTTTTCTTTTTGCTCGATACTTTTTAGAACGGGGAAATTTTTATTGAAATTATAATCTAAAACCACTCGTTCATAGTCTTTTGCAAATTCCTCATGCATTTGCTCAACATTTGTGATACACTTTGTAGTAGAAGAAACAATTTTATATTGAGGATAAGTTTCTCTAATATAATTTTCTAAAAGTTCAGAGTGTAAAATTATTGCGTTCCTATCTGACTCAAAAAGTTGAGCTATCCGATTACAATAGATATTCTCTAAGTCCATAGGGTCTAATAAGCAATTTGTAAAAGTTAATGCACAAGGTGTATTAGTTGCTTGAGACCAGCTATGCACTAAATTTACATCTACACAACCCTGCCCTCTGATACGACCGCCATTCCAAAGTGTATCTGGCGGAGCCCCATAGACGGCTCCGATTTCACATTTTCGAAACTTAAAATTTTCTTGTTGAAACATATCAATAAAGTGTGTGTATAAGCTAAAAAACTCAAATAAACCAGGCAAATAAAATTTAACCATGTAGTCCTCCTCTAAAGTGTATAAATATTTGTAATACAATCATCAATCACATTTTTGTTGTCCATTTTGATTCAAAAAGTCTATAAAAGTTAAGGTTGGAATTGCTCTTGTAAAGCTATTTGCCTTTTGGGTTCCATATAAACGCTGCATTTTACTGTTATAGGCTTGTAACAGTATTGTTAAATCATCTGTTAAGTCAAGATGTGAAAAATAGTCATAAAACTCTTGAATGTCTGCAATAACATATTGAACATCCTGTTCCTCTCGGTTATCATTTAATACCTGCACATATGAAACATAACAATCACAAATAATGTCGCAGATAAACGCAAGGCCTAGAGGTCCATCAAAAAAGTGTTGAGCTGGTAAAACATCATTAAAATAATGCTTACACGCCTGACCCACATTCTTAATAGGACTATTAATCTGAACTACGTCTAGGTCCAAGTTAATTAACTGATGAGGCTTAGTGTGAGTAATATAGGCAAGATGCATTGCAAACTCTACATCATTGTGAAACATTTTCAAGAAAGTATAATACTCTAAAAACTCTTTTCTAAAGAACCAGCCTTGAACCGCAACGCCTGGGTTGGTATATAGGTCATAGTTATATTTTGCACGTACTTCACCATGCACCGCATTAACATGCGGATAAAAGAGAAGGGTGCTTGCGACAGTTGATAAAATATCGCTGCCGCAAATAATATCACCAGCCTTCAAGAAAGTAAGAGCTTCGCATTCACTTTGAAGTTGATAAATTGCAGTATAAAAATGTTCTACATGATTCCCGCCCCTATCGTTAAATACGCGGATGTTAGGATAATCTTCTGCAAGAGGCGTAATAATATCTGGATTAGAGTTCATTACAACAACAGACTTCAAATCCTTTTCAAGGGAATTTAGAGTGATTTGTAAATCTTTATAATTATTCTCTGTTGTCACTGATACAATTACATCTATCATAATTTGCCTCCTCTTGCTGATTATTCTTAAACTGTATTTGGTCAATAATTCTGTATCCTAATGGACTTAATGCTGATATATTATCAATTCTACTATCCATTGAATTATACATATATTTTCTTTCTACACGACCATCTCGATAATGGCGAATTATTTTTCGCCATAATAAAGATTGTCCGTTATCTACAAAGCACAGTGGTTTTACAATAAGCTGTTCAATATAAGGTGGATTATGTTCCTCAATCCACTCTTTAGTTATCATACCATAATTAGAGCTTTGTAACTCATGTGCATTAGCTAAAAATATTTTGTCTAAATTCGCCCAATCGCTCATACTTCTCCTCCTCTACTATCTTATCCCAAACTTGTAGAAATTTTTGATATGATTCATAATCACTATGATATTTTGTCATATTTTCCTTTAGCCATGTGATAGTACCATATTCCTCTAATATCTTAAACATTAGTGTATACTTCTTGCGTAGGAAATTGCATACTTTTGGATCGTTATGGAATGGGTCTTGTTGACTTTCAATTGACTGTCCCTTGCAAGTTCCTAGACAAATTGGCTGGAACTTACAGCTATCACAACCCAATACGCTATAACGAGAATCTAGCATTAAGATGTTAATAGCCATTTGAGGATTGTTTGCTCGAAGGCCGGTAATTTTTCCATTTTCATCCTGAGTAAAATGTCCATAAACATATTTATCATAGGCAGTTCTATGGCAAGGAGCAATCGCTAAATCTCCTAATCTGACAGTCATGTGAGTTTGAATAGTACAACCATATAAACCCTTAGAACCATCACCGAAAATATGTGGCATATAAGAAGTATTGTCTCCCCATAGTAAATCATGAGAGTCATAGAGCTGATTAATCAATAACATATCGTTCATAAACTGAAGGAAGTCTCCATCATGATAGCGATATGTCTCCTCTGTTAAATATCTGACGAATTTCTCATACTCTGCGATATCTTCTTCTTCCCAGTCACCATTACGAACTTCCAATAGCATTAAACTATCTAAACTCATATCGAATTTGCGAAGCATTGAAACCCACCACTTATAGTTTTCTATCCAATACTTAGCGCTTTTAGCGGCTAACATAGGGTGGAAGCCGTATCCATTATGCTTTGCAAATGCGAACACTCTATCATAAAATGCATCGTCTCGTGGTGGCATAGAACTATCAATAATTGGTCTCTCAATGTCTTCTACAACTTTACCGTCAATCGAAATTGAAATTTTTAAGTCTGTACCGCACTCACGAAATCTATCAATACGATTTTGCATTTCCGCCATTTGTTTAGGATATAAGCAAAAACTTGCATTGGTAGGAATAGTAATAGAAGGAAGTGGCATACCTCTTTGTGTGATATACTCATAAACAATATCTAAAAGTTCTAGACCAAATGGAGTGTGCCAAGTTTCACCGCCAAATAAGTCTAAATTAGGTAAGTACCATCGATTATCACATACATAATCCAAAAGAGCTCTTAAATTCTTCTTAAGTAACTCAGGATTTTGTGGAACTGGATATAGGTTAGGAAAACGCTGTAGATAGCAATATTCACATTTTTGATTACATACTGAAGTAACAAATACCTCTAAACTACCTTTAGGCATTGCTCCCTCAGGAGTATCATAACCAGATACTCCCCAAGGATAGAAAAAGCGCTCGTGCAATACCATTTGTAATAACTGGTCCTGTTCCTCTTGGAATGAAATTCGATTATTTTGAATAAGTTGATTATCCATTAGATGTTTTCCCTCCAAACTTTATTTCGTCTTCTCTGCGATCTTCAATGTATTCTCTTGCACCATTTAATAGCAACTTAGGTAATCCTACTGGAATAGTGATAAAACTACCCGTAACATTATAATTATCTTTAATACAATAAGATGTGTGTGTGGCAATAAATTGAGCTGCATTATTAGCCTCAACCTCATCGAGATATTTTTGGTCAATTTGACCAGCTGCCGCAAGTGCCATGATAACGCCGACTGTATTAACAGTTTTTGCTTTTGTGCCATCTACGTCATATAGGTCAATATACTTTTCGTACTCTGCATACTCTTCTTCTGTGAGGCAGTATTTAGACTGCTTCTCACTAATATATTTATCAAAGTTAATTGTAGCTCCCTCTTCTTCTCTTGTGGAAGTTAATGACAATTTCTTGTACTCCTCATACATATTTGTAAAACCTTCATGACAAGTAGACATTAACCCATTTGGCAAAAAGCCTAATAGAGATGAACCAGTGCCGCATAAACAACTGCGGTCGTGGTAAGAAGCATACATACATTTTTGTCTAAAATCAGCATATGGTGTAATAGAGCGATAATACTGGAAATAATGTTCAGTTAAATCTTCCATTTCAATCTCTTTACACATTTTGCACAACTGACCAAAGAAAATACCATCATCTTTTGTTACAGGGGAAGGAACAGCAGTATTTGGCACAGAAATCTCTGGCTTTACTCGCTCCATCTGCAAATCAAACAGTGGCTTATACCAACCCTCAAAAAACTGATAATATTCAATAATCTTTTCTTTAGTGTCAAGTTGACGCATAGATACCATATCTAGAGTCGGCTTAAAATGAACCTTTAAAACTACATTTTCAGGCAACTCTGTTTTTAATCGCTCTACAAAAATTTCAAAATTTTTACGACATCTTTCTGTAACACCAGCACCTCTATTAAAGTCATTGATTTCAGTTGGACCATCAAGGGACAACTGTAAATAATATTCAAACTGACGAGGAGCATATGGTGCAAATTGTTTCATTAACCCAAAAAACTTATCTGGCCATTCTGGGTATGAAAAATTTGTTGATGAAAACATTTCCTTAAAATAAGGATATTTTTGAATAACTTGATTCACGAGTGGATACATTCTTTCCATTTTCAAGAAAGGTTCTCCACCCCAGGTTTCCAATCTAGTTAGTTGATGTGGGTTAGGAAAATATTTTTGAAATTGATTGATATAATAATCTCCTTCAAAACTTTTTCCTAACTCTTCATCAATTTTAGCTAGAATAGGATTTTTGTCAATGCCACAATAGTGACATTTTAGATTACAGGTACCACAACTATATAGAACAGCTGTAGTTCTTTTATTGACAAATTTATTTTCTAAATTCATAAATCCTATCTTTCTCCTTTTTCTCTTTATGAATACACGGTTGTATTAGCATTTAAGATATCAATACGAGTAGTATTAGGACATGTACTTTGTGTCCAACCACTTTGACTTTGTGACCAACCGCTTTGAGTATTGGACCAACTACCAGCGCCTTGTGACCAACTACTAACACCTTGTGACCAACTACCAACGCTTTCGCTCCAACCTGCTATACCTTGCGACCAACCACCAACACCTCGGGACCAGCTACTAACGCTTCTAGACCAACTGCCAACACTCTCTGACCAGCTACTAACACCTTGTGACCAACTACTAACACTTTCATTCCAGCCGCTAACACCTTGCGACCAACTACTAACGCTTTCGTTCCAGCCACTAACGCTTCTAGACCAGCTACCAACAGATTGACTCCAACCCTTGATACCTTGTGACCAAGATCCTACACTTTCTGACCAGCTACCAACAGATTGAGAGTTACCGCTAGAAGAATTACTCCAGCTACTAACCGATTGACTCCACCATGCACATTGGTCTGTATTTTGTTTTGCATCATGCTGCTTTCTACCATAAGAGCAGTATGATTTACTCCAGTTAGCAGTTCTTGAGTTACCAGAACTTGATTGTGACCAAGAGCCTACTCTTTCTGACCAACTGCCAACACCTTGAGACCAGCCACTACTAGATTGTGACCATGAGCCAGCGCCCTGAGACCAACCTTTTACACTTTCTGACCAACCACCAACACTTCGGGACCAGCCCTTTACGCTTTCTGACCAGCTGCCAACTCGTTGAGACCAACCTGCTACACTTTCAGACCAACTACCGACACCTTGAGACCAACCAGCTACGCCTTGTGACCAACTACCGACGCCTTGTGACCAGCTACTAACACCTTTAGACCAACTACCGACACCCCTAGACCAACCTGCTATACCTTGTGACCAAGAAGCAACGGTCTTTGACCATGTAGCACCTCGTGACCATGCAGCGCTTTGATTACACCCATGCTGTTTTGTAGCATTATTTCGACATCTAATTTGCTCTAAATTAGCAATAACCGTATTTAATTGTGTACCAGTGCCTACTTTGATAATATCACCAATGGCAACAGTACTATAGGTGGTATATAAAGAGCTTACGGAACCCAAATATGCATCTGATCGCATCTCATTTATTTTATAAACAACAGTATTAACATCACTTGCATCTGCTCGTTTTCCGGCGGTGGGCACGGTCATTGTGGCCATGCCGCCGCCATATTTGCTAATAATTGAATTTAAACGAGTATACCAGCTTCGCATATCTGTAGAAAGGATTGGCGAATATTGAGCAATTGCCATATTATCCCTCCTTTATACGAAAAACTCTACTACTCCCTGTGCGTCATTAGGATCGCCTGCTGGATAATTAATAGATGCTCTATTGTATTCAGAATAGTTTGTATAAGAAATTAGTTCGGTACCATTATACATAACCTGAATCTTGACAATCTTATGACCTTCTAATACAGATAAGCCTGTGATAAAATTTGCTAAATCACTAGTCTTAATAAACATTAGCACTTTTCTTGCAACAGAATTGTCATATACTTCTGAAAAAGAATTACACTCAAAAGTGCAAGTCTCTTGCGCGTCATTTACGACTTTAACTTCATACATTTTGATTTACCTCCATAAAATTTTTATTGTGAGATAGGGTCTATGATTTTCTATTCTCACCATTATGTGAAAACTAAGGCGGATCGATAAACCTTTTTTAACCTTATTACACTTTTCCTATATATATTATACCGTATTTTTTATAAAAAGTCAACTCATAGACCCCTATATAAACAAAAAATGGGTACCAGAGGCAAGCTCTGATACCCAAAGTATTATAAGTGGGGGTAACGGGAGTCGAACCCGTACGGTGTCACCACCGAGGGATTTTAAGTCCCTTGCGTCTGCCTATTCCGCCATACCCCCATAATTACAAGGCACAGATGTTTGCAAAAAATCGGAATCGAACCGATAACTTAAACGTGGAAGGTTTATGTCCTACCTTTGGACTATTCTCGCTATCAACGAAGATTGCTGAATGTGCCTTTATCTTATGTAATTATTATAGCATATTTTTTTTGAAAAATCAATTAAATTTCAAATGTTTGCACAAAATTATCGAACTCTGTGCCGGCTAAAGATGCTGGATACTCAATTTTTACACCCTTTGTCAGGTCAATGGAAAAAACTCCTAAAATACTTTTTACATCAACCGCATATCGGCCACTACTAAGTGTAATATCACCATCACACGCCATAGCCAGAGTAACCAATTTCGTAACATCTGTAATGCCATTCATAGAAATGAGTCGTGTTATCATTTGTTTATGCTCCTATTCTTATAATGCATAGATACGTTTTGTATCAACCAACAGCTTCACAATCTTTATAAACCATATCTTGCTTTAATTTATAAAGGAGCGGCGGGGGTGGGATTCGAACCCACGGACCAGTTACGGCCTCCGGTTTTCAAGACCGGTGCACTCGACCAGGCTATGCGACCCCGCCAGAGAGGTGGTAGTTTTTAATTATTAAGAGTTCTGAGGCTACCAACTCAGTTCTCCCCCACTTCTAATGCGGATGGGTGCCGCAAGTATTACTGAAGCTTCTGCTCGATTGCGTGTAGGTCGTCAATAGCCTTACTTGCCGCAACCATAGAGTCAGAAACGTAATCACTCATTCTCTTTTCCCAAGTAACAGCATCTGCAAGTTTTGCCTGAGCATTTGCTAGACACTTCTTGGCTCTATTCTGACGCTTAATGGCAATCTTAGCTGCACATCGAGCGATAGCAAGCTCTTTACCAGTTTCCACATCGAAATCATCCCTAGGGTCTGCCTTAGCAACGCCCTTTACAGTCTTACCTGCATAAGTGGAAATTGCGATTACCTCGTTGTCGTGAACAATAATTTTGTACTTCTCAATAGGATAGCTCATATCGTTTTGTTCCTTTCTTTAACTTTCTATAAATATTATACAATATTTTTTTCAAAAAATCAAATAACATCTCAAATCGCAACAAAAATTTCTAAGAGCAATTTCGATTTGTGTGTTCGGTTTCCCTGGCCCATTCCGGCGCAGGCAGAATAGTTCTTCTGTGAACTTGGTTATTGTAATAAAAAAGGAAGAACCTTATTTGATTCTTCCCTAAGCCATTAGGGTTGCAGAAGCGTTTATTATAGTGTGTACCACGCACACTCACGACTCGGCAAGGGATGTCACCCTCAACTTATAGATTAAGAAATTATGCCTTGATTACTCCACGCCGCAATTCTTTTGTCCCTAGAGATTTTTCTCTTTATTCTCTTTATGGCTTATGTTATCGGCAATTCTTGTATGTTATACTAGGAGAGATATTTCTTTGCCACTCTCTTGGCCCCAACGAGGCTGCCGGTAGTCCTTGATTTTAGAGCGGCACGGCTAGTGTTTACACTAGACGCATCTATCCCCGGGTGTCAATTCACCCTTTAAGCCGCTAGGCATACTCGAAGTAACTTCCGCTTTGAGTAATTGCAATTAAGACCTTGTGGAAACTCATAGCTCTAAACCACGGGAGGATTTCATTTGTTCGGATTTTAGTTGGTAGAAATCTCGACAGACCAAATTTTCGAGGAATTCGTATGATGCTTGCTTGCGAAGCGATTGCCCCAAGCCCGATTTTCACGGTCACCCATTAAGACCCCATGGTCTCCTCGTCCGCCTTTTCCTCGTCACCGGTTGTTAACCCGGCTCCTCAACTGGCGTTGCCGTATCAAATATTGGAAACTTGGTTTTTACCCAAGATAATAATCGGCGAGCAAGTACTTTTTCTTTCACAGTGCGACTGCTTAGATGGCTTATGGTAAAGTTTAATAACCTTTTGCAACCTACACCTCGCAGCGATAACCATCCCGCCCCGCAGGTATTAACAGTTCTTATCCGTCCGTCTGGATAAGTTTGTATGCCCCATCCTTGCTCTCTTGTTTAAGCATACCCCGAAGTTCTATCTCTTAGGCTTCTCAAGTTTCTAAAAGCATCAGTATTCGTTCTCGAAACGCATTTCAAGTTACTGGTGCGACCGTCGCCGCACAAAAAGCTGGGGCACTAGGATTCGAACCTAGGAAATACCAGAGTCAGAGTCTGGCGCCTTACCGCTTGGCGATGCCCCAATGTATAAGAACAACCTAGCGTAAGTAAGATAAATTCACTTTTTAACAGGTGGACACTTCTAATCCTACTGTCTTATCGGTCACAGGTTGTTTGAGAGTTGTATGGTTTCCGACCATACGAGCTGGGGTGGTTGGGTTCGAACCAACGAATACAGGAGTCAAAGTCCTGCGCCTTACCACTTGGCGACACCCCAATATATCATTTCTAGACGCCGCATTTGATTGTTGCCTTACCCATTTGGCTATTCTTCCTATTGGCGGAAAAAATCGGATTTGAACCGATACTATACAATTTCTTGTAAGTTTGCTGGATGCGTCTTATTATAGTTTCAGTTATTACATAGACACTTTTTCTGTTCTAAACCATCCAGAGCCTAAGCGAGAATGATTTTGTAAAATATAATGTTGCCCATTTACTTGTTAATATTTTCAGAATAGTTTGCTGTATGTGCCTATAAAATATAGAAAAGAAAAGAAAACAAACCAAGACTCGTATGAGATTTAACGAATATCCAAAGTCTAGCGAACATCGTTTTCTCACTCCACTCATTCGCCTTCGTCCTTTAACATTACAACTACTTACCAAGTATTTGCTCATCTTTATTATCTGTAATATTTGATAATATTTTGCAGTTAACGAGTCTTATTGAATTTTTTAGAAAAGTCGGGGTGACCGGATTCGAACCGACGACCTCTTGATCCCAAATCAAGCGCTCTAGCCAAACTGAGCCACACCCCGTTAATTTACTACATCTCTTTGAATTACTTTTTGTTGAAGGGCATCATACTGTTCAAATTTATCCCATTCGACAAGAACTCGACCATCTGTATTAACAACTCCAAAATAATCATAATAGTTCTCTTCGATTTTGCAAATGAAATGTCCTTCAATTACATCATAATAGATAGTGCCATTAAATCTGTCGGAAAGAATTAAGGCAAAGTAATAGCAGTTTCCGTTTGTCCAATTGCAATCTGTCGGAAATCTTCTTTCAATAAACTCTAATACTTTTGCCATAACTTTCTCCTAAATACAAACTATTTGTTGGGCGGGTGGTCATGTTTCAGCCACACGCTTACGCTACTATGATAGTCCCACGGATTTCAGACTACCCCCTTGCAGGTTCCACTTCCGGTTCCCAGGCGTAGGTTTTTTCTCTTGGGGTCATCGTGCCGTCCCACTATCCCAAGTAACCAAATCTCACTGTACCTCGCCTGCCCAACATCACACGATTTGGACCTAATGCTTTTAGTTTGCAGTGGTGAGAGAGAGATTCGAACTCCCGACCTTTGGCTTATCAGACCAATGCTCTAAACCTACTGAGCTACCTCACCAGATAATCAAGGCTGCTTTGTCTGTTGTTTCAATAATGCTTTTTGAATATGTTGTTGACAGATTGCTGTAACAGCCTTTTACATAATTATTATATCATATTTTTTTTGAAAAATCAAATTATTTCTTTAGCTTTTTCACAGTGCTTCGTTGCTCATGATGGCAACCCTTTTCGCCATGAGCTGAATTGCAACCGTAAAGGTATTTACACTCATCACAACTCTTAGGAGTGTTTCTCATTTGTTTCTTACCACCTTTACTTATAAATTATAACATTTTTTTTAACAAAAATCAAATTTTTTATCATAGATACTTTTGACCTGGCTCAACTGTTCATAATCAATAGTCTGAAAACCATCTGTTAATGCTTCATCTGGTTTCTCAGTAGCTTCAACAATTAAACCATCTGCTCCAATGGCAATCGCAGCCTTACTCATTGGAATAACTAATTCTCTGCGACCAGTGCCGTGGCTTGGGTCGATAATAACTTTGTAGTTTGTGCTATTTTGAATAATGGGAATTGCCCCGAAATCTAATGTATTTCTCATAGAGTTTTCAAAAGTGCGAATTCCTCGTTCGCACAAAATAATTTCAGAAGCTCCATATGTTTTCAAATAATTTGCGGCACCAATAAACTCTTCGATGGTCATACCAAACCCTCGCTTAAGTAAAATAGGCTTTCCGCATTTTGCTACGACTTTGAGCAATTCAAAATTTTGACAATTACGAGAACCAATTTGAATTATATCCACATCTTTGTATAGTGGCAAAAACTCAGCCGCAACTAATTCAGTAACTATTTTAATATCTACTTCTTTTTTAATTTGAGATAAAATCTCTAAGCCTTCTTCTCTTAATCCTTGAAAGCTATCTGGTTGAGTGCGTGGCTTAAAAGCTCCAGCTCGAAAATACTCAATTCCCAATCTTTTACACTCTTGGGCATCTCTTAACCCTTTTTCATAGGATTCAAGAGAGCATGGTCCAGCTATTAACATATCACTCACTCTCCTTTTAGAAAAACCTATACAAGAGATAACTGCCTAACAGCGCTCCTTGGATTACTCCGTGGTCTGTTTCGGGGTTGCTGGTTTGCATATCATTACGGAGGCAGTCCCAAACCCTTTTTCCGCCCCCATCTTGTATATAGTGCGCCCAGAGGGAATCGAACCCCCATCTAGTGGTCCGTAGCCACTCGTTCTGTCCATTATACTACAGGCGCATAAACTAGACACTTCAAACAATATCAGATTAACAGTCTGGAGTTTTGTAAATTGCTGTTTGTGTCTAAGAGTATCCCCGAGTGGACTCGAACCACCGACCCTAGGTTTAGAAGACCTATGCTCTATTCCAGCTGAGCTACGGGGATATATTTAATGTGCGTTACCAATATGGTAACCATCGCAAAATCCGCACTTATATGCTCGCATATGCTTACGACCATACTTTTCAGTCATCGCCGCAACAGCTCGCTCTGCGGTCTCCGCATGACCATATCTTACTTTTTCAGTTCCATCTTTGTTGTAATGGGAACGAGGGGAGAAGATACCCTTACCATTCTTATCAATGAAAAAGCTGTTAATCAAACCATAGTGCTGACACTGATAAATAATGGCTTTAATCATATTGAGATTCATTTCCATCACCTACATTAAATTAAATTTGGAAAGCACAACCTTTCCAGCAGAGATATTCTCTGGAGTTCCCCAAAGCCTTTCAGCGGATAACTATACGAGCTGGGTGGTGGGACCTATTAACCGCCGGCCCCGCATACCGAAGTAATTAGTTGTTTTAGGGTACAACTGTAAACCTCGAGCAGGGGCTGAGGGATTCGAACCCCCATCAACGGTTTTGGAGACCGGTATGCTACCATTGCACCAAACCCCTATATTGCAAGTTTTTATTGCCAAATGCATGGCTAGAGAACTTGCGAACTCTTTTACCCTTCGCTTTTATGGTGGGTGCGATAACCTTGCAAGCTACGCCCGCAATTACTGCTCTTTTATTTATTCTCGCATCCTATTCACATATGTCACGAGTCATGCCCAAGTACCGAGAGTATTGCTACTCTTGGGCATATTTTGTTGTAGGTTTCTCAAGTTTCAACGCATTTCCACTTCTGGTCCTTATCTGGGGTGTCCTTACTCACAATAGGAGCACCGACCTACAAACCCTTGCGTTCTTGGTGTGTGACCACTCAGTCCGGCTATCCAACTCTCCGGCGGGTTCCATCTCTTTTATTTAATGTCATTTGAGATTAACAGACGAGGGGTGACCAGTGGGACTCGAACCCACGCGTGGTGGAACCACAATCCACTGCCTTAACCAACTTGGCGATGGCCACCATATGCACGGGATGTAGGAAGTACCGTGCGTACCCCAGAGCCTTTGTTCCTACTTTTGTTTGCTCTGAGTTGTTACTAAGCCGATAGTTGTTTTTTGTTCAGTTTCAATCTACCGAGTACCTGAGGCTGGAATCGAACCGGCGACCTCTCACTTATGAGGCGAGCGCTCTTACCTACTGAGCTACTCAGGCATATGAGTGGGGAAGGGAGGATTCGAACCTCCAATGCTCATAGAGCGTTAGTTTTACAGACTAATGTGTTTACCTTTGAGTAAAATAATTTGCTGTGCTTGCATCTGTCGAAGCAGTTACTTTTTTTATTCACCACTTCCCCATATTATTGTGTTACTTTCGTAACAGTGCGTCATCAGGGACTCGAACCCTGAACCTCTAGATTAAGAGTCTATTGCTCTACCATTGAGCCAATGACGCATATAGAACTTTTTGTTCAGAGCTGATAACGGGAATTGAACCCGTGACCTTTACCTTACCAAGGTAACGCTCTACCGACTGAGCCATATCAGCATATTTCCAAGACAGTTAAAAAATAGCACTTTTTAATCCCAAATTAAACGCTTGTTTTTGTACTTTTTTGCTGTATCTGTCTTAAGTATTTCTTAATAATTGGTTTTATGAACTTCAAAATAACCCTGTGGATGATTGCATACAGGACATACTTCCGGAGCCTCAGTTCCTACAACGATATGTCCACAATTACGACATTCCCATATAACAATTCCACCTTTTTTGAACACTTCTCCTTTTTCTATATTTTGGAGTAATGCTCTATATCTTTCTTCATGCCTTTTCTCAATGGCTCCAACTGCTCTAAATCGAGCGGCTAAATTATCAAAACCTTCGTCCTCAGCGTCTCTTGCCATGCGTTCATACATATCTGTCCACTCAGCATTTTCACCCTCGACCGCATGAAGTAAGTTCTCTTCTGTATTTCCTAGTCCACCTAATTCCTTAAACCACAGTTTTGCGTGTTCTCTTTCGTTTCTAGCTGTTTCCAAAAACAATTCTGCAATCTGATGATATCCAGCAGTTTTTGCGATTGAAGCAAAATAAGTGTACTTATTTCTAGCTTGAGATTCACCTGCGAATGCTTCTCGCAAGTTTTGCTCTGTTTTAGTCCCTGAATATTTGTTGCTACCCATAAATCTCCTATTCTCCTTTACCTTTACTGTTGGCTACATATAGTAGATTTATCTTTGGTAGAGCGATGGGGAGAGGATTCGAACCTCCGGACCGGATTACTCCGGTCAACAGATTAGCAATCTGCCGCATTCAACCTGCTCTGCCACCCCACCATAAAGTGTGAAAAAAGGAGAGGAAAGAAAAACTAAGCGGTACATTTCTCTTTAGAGAGGTAAAGATAGAGAAACGAACCGCCACAGCCGTAAAAGAAACCTCTCCCCAATGTTTACTTTTGTTACTACATATTTTTCAATATATAGAAAGGATGGTGTCCGCCAGCCATACGCACCCCAGAAACATAACTCACGCATATGGATCTCCTGTTGGCGTTCTTTAAGTGCCCAGAGCCGGAATTGAACCAGCGACACAGGGATTTTCAGTCCCTTGCTCTACCAACTGAGCTATCTGGGCATATATAGGGCAGTTTAATTTGGAAGATGAAGACATGCCCTAGGTCTCCAGAAAGGAAATGAATACGGGTGGACATTACCCGAGTAGCGGGGGAGGGATTTGAACCCCCGACCTCCAGCTTATGAGGCTGGCGAGCTACCGAACTGCTACTACCCCGCGATATATTATTAGGAACTCATTTACGAGATGCTTCTCTTTAATGCTACCATTACACCATAGGCTGTTCCTTACCTACTGGGATTCGAACCCAGACCTTTTCTTGACCAATAAAAATTTGAAGAAGAAAGATTGCTGTATGCATCTCAGTGACTCCAGAGGGAATCGAACCCTCGTCTCCGCCTTGAGAGGGCGGCGTCTTAACCGCTTGACTATGGAGCCATATTCGGTTTCTCTGCCTGTTTATTTTTACAAGGACTCTGCCATCAGAAACCGTAAAACCCTGTTTTGTCCTTGAAGTGACCCCGACGGGACTCGAACCCGTGACTCCACCGTGAAAGGGTGGCGACTTAGACCACTTGTCGACGGGGCCAGAGAGGGGCAACACTTTATTTTATTTGGCGATGCCAGAACCAAAGTATATTTGTAAGGTAAAAGGTGATATTGCTTGTTTACATATTTATTATAACAAATTTTTTTGAAAAAATCAAGTTAGCGATTATTCTTCGCATTCATCTTCTTCCAAGAAGAACTCTTCTGCGTAATACTCTTCGCATTGGATTTGACAGTCAAAAGAATCGTAGTAGTTTCCCATAATCATCATTTCCTTTCTTAACTTTCTATAAATATTATAACAAATTTTTTAAGAAAAATCAAATATGTTATCATTTTTGCAAGACATATTGTTATTTGGCTGAGGCTCTCCCAGCTGAGCTACTCTGCAAGTTCATGCAAAGGTGGGGCTCGAACCCACGACAATCGGCTTTCAACTGAAAATTGCTGTTAATGTCTTTTCTTTATCTTACATATATATAATAACATTTTTTTTAAGAAAAATCAATCAAGGAAAGATTGTTCCCAAAGTAAATTTTTATGCCCGAGTCTGCGTCCGTGAGGCTCAAGGTTGCGGGCGAGGAATCTTAACCCCTAATCGCACACTTTCCCAAACTACTCCGATAGCACGCTAACGAAGCGTCTCAAATTTATTTTCGGCGGGTGGGCCCCGCACAAGCTGACTTTCACAGCAACCCTTTTCTTTTGCCTAGCGTTTCAGGTACTTTTAACCCTAACTTGCTTGCCGCAAGGTCTGATTTCCACGCATAGTCCATACAGTACCATAGGGCTTTAGGACTCATTCCAAGTAGCCGGATTCACACATTCTTGTCAATTCAAGTTTTCACTATCCCCTACTCTTGGAAGATGTTTCATCACTTTCTATCCCGCATGACACATCTTGCGGTGAGATATGCAAAATCCCTTAGTCAAAACAGTTGACTGTTCTATCGACACTTTTTCTGCTACCATATCTCTTGCCCCTGCTCCACTCCGTTATTTAAGCGTGTCACTCACTGAGAGCCGGCTCCTATTCCGCAGGGGGTTACCCAAAACCGCAGTCTTTTCTATCCCGCATTGGTAACTGCTATGAGGGGTAGGCTCCCCAACCAATATATGTAAATTATCCCCTACTCAAAAGTTTAACTTTTCGCATCGCCAAATCTACACTCGCTTTGGCAATGGACAGTTCTCTATTTGCAATATCGAAGTACTCTGGAAGAGCATTTGCAAAATTTGCCTGTGCGTGCTGATAAATAGCATTAGCCTTGTGGAATTCCTGAACCGCTTCATCATAAGCAGTTGGCACTACTTGTTTCTTTCTCATAAGAAATAATCTCCTTTTCCTTTTTTCTATAAATATAATAACATTTTTTTTATAAAAAATCAAAGAAAAAGCAAAGTGCCCAAAGTGGGATTCGAACCCACACTCCATGAGGAAGTAGATTTTGAGTCTACCGCGTCTGCCAGTTCCGCCATAAGGGCATAAAAAATTGCGGTTTTCAGCATATTTGTACCAGATTACCGCAAAACTGACACCTTTCTGTTTCCCGGTAAGTGCGACCTCGAGTTTTTAGGCTACAAGCCATATTAAATTATGACAGTGCGGGATGACGGGTTCGAACCGCCGACCCCTTCCTTGTAAGGGAAGTGCTCTCCCAGCTGAGCTAATCCCGCATATTCAAGACACATATGTTTACCAAATTAAAAGTTCGGTTGCTTATTAAGCGAAAAATTGCTGAATGTGTCTTATTTTTTGTTTAGTGCGCCAGGCGGGATTCGAACCCGCGACCCCTAAATTAAAAGTTTAGTGCTACTACCATCTGAGCTACTGGCGCATATTATTCACTTAAAGTGTACGCCAGTAAAACATTATCAAGCAAAGTAACTCTCGTGAGTAAGCCAACTCCACCCGGAACAGGTGTAATTAACGAACACTTCTCAACTAAAGAGTCATAATCGCAATCACCACATAACTTACCTTCTTCATTGCGATTGATGCCAACATCGACAACTACCGCACCCTCTTTTACCATATCGCCATTAAGAATATTTCTCTTTCCTGCGGCGACAACGATAATATCGGCAAGTTTAGTGAGCTCTTGTAGATTTGTGGTTTTGCTATGGCAAATGGTAACAGTAGCATTTTCTCGTAAAAATAATTGAGCCATTGGTTTACCAACGATGTTACTTCTACCAATGACTACACAATGCTTACCTTCCATATGGATGCCGCAAGCCTTCAAATACAATAACACACCGAGCGGAGTGCAAGGTATAAAAGGACTGCTTGGTCTAAAACCATCTACATCTTTTGCTTTTGGAATATAATCCAGAAGAACATTTTCATCCAAATGTTTTGGTAAAGGTAGCTGTACGATACAACCTGTACAACTCTCATCCGCAGTTTCTGTTCGGACAAGCTCGTTCAACTCTTCCTGCGTAATAGTTTCGTCTCTGCGAATATGGCGAGCTACAATGCCAACCTCTTCACAATCACGAATTTTACCCTTGACATAAGAATTAGATGCTGGATTATCTCCAATTTGAATGATAGATAACACTGGCTTTTGGGTTAAATTGTTAATCACTTTTTTTAACTGCTCTTTTTTTGAAGCAGCGTATTCTTTACAACTAATCATCGAAAAACCCCTTATTGAATATAGTGCGTCCGATGGGATTCGAACCCATAGCCTACCGGTTAAAAGCCGGTTACTCTACCATTGAGTTACGGACGCGTAGCGTTTTCGATATTTAGTTTCCTGTTTCACAGATTTTCGTTTCATCGTCCGTGACTCCTTTCCCTTAAGACTTCGTATGAGCCTTCAAAACAAAACATTTTAATAGGTCTTCACCTTACTACTTGATACCTTCTGTATTTCTTATGCGATATGCGAACTAAAGCGTGTGCGCCTGAGAGCTACTCTGGTGCAACTTTAATCCCTAGCCGAAGCTAGCGAGGCATAGGAGGACTGGTTTCCCTCCACCTTTCAGATTTGCTTTCACTAAGTATTCTTTTTGCATCAAATTCTTCTACTCACTTTTAGAATTATTTGACAGCAATCGTCCTTATCCTACTCGGAGGTTGCTTGAACATCTTATACACGGCTTTCACCGCTTCACGACGAAATGGGTTATTTGGTGTTTCCGGGGCGGTCCTTTCAGCACCACCTGTTAAAGTCTATCCCGGAGAGGAATGCCTTTCGACAAACTTTGTATCTCCCCACCGATGCTCTTCCTGCACTATACAGCGATATAAATAGCACAACTCCTTTAGTATTGGTTTTCAGCCTTTTCCGCAAGCATCACTGCTATTGGATAGCCACATCAGAAAGTCCCCTTTCTTTCAATGACTAACTAATTCAGAGTTTCTAAGCCATACCGTTGCGTATGGTTTATCACTTAGGTATTAAATGCTCTGTTTTCAAGGTTCATACCTTACATAATAATTATAACAAATTTTTTTGAAAAAATCAAATAGTAGATTCAAGAGGCTCATTACCGACCTAGGTTCAGGACAAAACCCCTACTAAAATCAAGGATTGGTGCAGGCACCGCTCCAAGTAAAAACTATATCTACCGAGTTTTTGCGGTCTATTGATTTAATTTGTCAACCCAGTGGAGGATACGGGACTCGAACCCGTCACCTCCTGCTTGCAAGGCAGGCGCTCTCCCAGATGAGCTAATCCCCCAAATTTTGCTGTATGTGAGAAATACAGCCTTGGCGTCTTTTTACTTCATATCCGCATCTTGAAGTCCCCAAAGGGAAGATTAAAGTGAAACATTGCCTCGTTAATCCTGTGGCATCAGGTATATAACTTTTCTGTTCCACTGAAAAATGTTCGTGCCTGCCTAGTCCTGTGCTAGAAGATTACACACGGGTTGGCTGCTCTGTTATGCTTATATTTTGAGCTATGCGTACTGTTGTCTTCCAACCAAACATTTTCCACTCATAAAGGTTTTGTTTATTTGTATCCTTCAAAAGTTTCTCAGCGAGTAATCACTCACGCCGATTTTTTCTCAAGGAGTTGATTAGCTTCCTTGATAGCGAACCTAACGGGGCTCGAACCCGTACTCTCTGCCGTGACAGGGCAGTGTGTTAGCCTGTTACACCATAAGTCCATATTCAAGACACCTGACGCTTTTTATAGCCGTAGCTCGGATATTAAATCTGTCAGTCAAACTTACCGAATACCAAAACATACTTTTGCTTGTTCCGGACATCATCAAGATGTTAATTTTCCTCCTAAAGAAGAAGTCTGCTGATAAAGGTGTCTTATTTACTTAGATTACATTGGAATTGTTATGATACCACTCAACAAGCCTATTCGATTAACATTAAGGTTTACTAAATAGGTTATTCCATACATTGAGCTTTATAGTGGTTAACATATGACACCTACACCACTAAGGTCTTCATATGAAGTAGAGTTTCCCAGCAACTCTTCTTCTCTAACTGATATGCGATAGAAAACTTTTTTGAGTATCACGTTACTCGCGGTCTAGAAATCGCATACTGTGCCAGCTCCGCTTGACGTTCCCATACACTAAGTGTACTTTTCTTTCCCCCATGGAATAGGGGGTTCATCTCTTATTTATACTGTGGATAAACCTCGCCAGTCGCCAGATATATGCATCAAAGATTGCTCGATGTTACACAACCTGACTAGAGAGCTGGCGACAGGAGTCGAACCTGCAACCTGCTGATTACAAATCAGCTGCTCTGCCATTGAGCCACGCCAGCATATGTGAACCAATTCTTTGGCTACCTATGGTTCATTATAGTTGATAATCAGATTTTCGCTGATAGGGGTTTTTATCATCTTGGCTTAGCACTTAACTACTATGGTAGCACACCCTCGTAAACCTCACCAAACTATACCTTCTTTTTAAGAGTGAAGCATTGGTAGTAATATCTCTGAGCGACTCCGATGGGATTCGAACCCACGACCTCTTGCGTGACAGGCAAGCGTTCTAACCATCTGAACTACGGAGCCATATAAAAGCCTCTTTCCATTCTTTCGCTTTGTGGTGGAGGCAACCATAATTGCGGGTGACACTCGTGTGTAGTTTATTTGTTTTCGCCTGCCTGAGCATCCCCAAAGATACTGCGAAATATTTGTCCCTAACGCCTTCAGTGTACTTCTGGTTCGTAGCGATTGCTTTATAAGTGTTTTCCCGTGTCTTGGAGGAACCGCTAAGCCACTCTCCAAATTATATTACTCAGCGTCTACTGCATCTGCAGCCACTTCACTTGCTTTCACCATTCGTCTAATGAACTGAGCGTCAGCTACTTTCTGTGCGTGAGCCGCAAACATCCCGCGAGGAATGTAGTTACTGTGTGAACTTCTTTTACTGCGTTTTGAATGTTTCGATTTGTTTGCCATAGTTTCTCTTTTCCTTTCTTGACTTTCTATAAAGATTATAACATTTTTTTTAAGAAAAATCAATTATAGATTTTTAAGTCAGAGCGGCTGACGGGAATCGAACCCGCATCGTCTGCTTGGAAGGCAGAAATGTTAGCCTTTACACCACAGCCGCATATTGTCTACTACAGATGTGGTTACAATTTATACCACGTCTCCGATTCTTGTTACTCGGTAAGGACATTGTGTTTCCTACCATTCTGCCTCGACATTATAGGATTGATATTGGTTAGTTTGTCAAGTAAGTATCGAAACTTACACTTGCGCCTTGCAAAAACGGATTCGAACCGTGAGACCCCCTGTTCTTCACAGGGTTGCTTTCCCTTCAGCCATTGACAAGTGGGAGGGGTGGGATTCGAACCCACTCACCCATAGGGAACGGATTTACAGTCCGCCGCAGCTCTCCAACTCTACCGCCCTCCCATATATGCAACTTATTTTGACTTGTAGTTGCCAAACAAGGTTCTATTAACGAGGTTGTCTCCTCAAAGCAGCTTAAAAACCAACTTTTATTGTTGGATAGTGGGGGCGGTGGGACTCGAACCCACACGCCGAAGCACTAGTTCCTAAGACTAGCGTGTCTGCCATTCCACCACGCCCCCAGATATGCAACTTATTTATGTGCTGATTGAGTTGCCAACCACCCGCTATGGCTTATATTTACGAGAAACTCATAGCTAAAACCTCGATAACAAAGGGAGCGTACTCCCAAGCTGCCCCGGTGGGACTCGAACCCACGACCCTCTGATTAACAGTCAGATGCTACTACCTACTGAGCTACAGGGCAATATCTTTATCACTTTTGTAAAATTATTATAACATATTTTTTTTGAAAAATCAAATTTTTTTCTTTCAAGGCTCAAAAATCATTTGCTCTTTTAATCCCCAATTAAACGCAATATGTATCTTCTTACAGAAGACAACTTTGCTGTGTGAGCCTTTCTTTATCTTACATATTTATTATATCAAAAAATTTTTGAAAAATCAAATGCTTTGCTAAAAGGTACTTACAGTATTTGTTTTATGTCGCACACTGTTTATCCTTCTTTGCCCGCTTTTGCAAAAAATTTTCACGAAATCTTTCATCGAGAACCGCTTCAGCAGACTCAGAGTTCAAAAAGTCAATAACCGCATAGTAGTCTTCATCCCAACTCTGCAAATCACAAGCATAATAAGCACTCACATCGCCGCATCTTGCACAGAGCAGAATTTTATGAGGTCTACCATTGGTAAAAGCGTGACAAACATAATAATGGTCGCCATCTTCATTGTAATTAACGGAGAAGTCGTTACCGGCACCCATCTCAATATCTGCCAGACCTCCAAAAACTATATCATTGATTGCGTGTGCAATGTCCCAAGCAAATCGTCTATCGTCCATTTGGTCATTTCCTTTCCTTACTTTCTATAATTATTATATAATATTTTTTAAGAAAAATCAAAAAAGAAAACTTATGTCCGGCGCCCCACCCCTCCGAACTTGACCATTGCCCTCAGCCGCTCATCGCGTCGCCGTAACGGTCCCATATTTTATTTAATCCAAATGTAAACGGCGCTGGGCTCGCCCGCACTCAGATTATATCAGTGCTAAATCCCTTAACATCTTCGCACGACTAGGGTGACGAAGTTTCATAAGAGCCTTATTCTCAATCTGACGGATTCTCTCCTTTGTCAAACCATAACTCTTACCAACCTCTTCCAATGTCTTAGGAGTTTCATCGTGTAAACCAAATCTCTGACAAAGCACATCTTTCTCTCTTGGAGATAAGGTGGAAAGAATTTCGTCCAAAACATCTCTCTCCGCTTCCTTAAGAGCCGCCTTTTCAGGGTTTTCACAATGTTCATCTTCAATTAAAGAGCCAATAGTAGCATCTTCATCTTCACCAACTTTGACATCAAGACTTGTTACATCAGTCATATATGACTTAATTTCCAATACTTCTTTTACGGAAATCTTCATAAACGCCGCAATGTCTTCGTCTGTTGGTTCGTGACCGAGTGCAACTACTAATTCACGAGAAGCTTTTCGAAACTTGTTGATGTTTTCCGTCATATGTACAGGCACACGAATAGTCTTAGACTGGTCCGCAATAGCACGACCAATAGTCTGATTAATCCACCATGCCGCATAGGTAGAAAAACGAAAGCCCCTAGATACATCGAATTTTTCAACTGCTTTAATTAAACCAATATTACCCTCCTGAATTAAGTCCTGAAGACTTAAGCCGCATCCCTGATAATGCTTAGCCAAGGATACAACAAGACGAAGGTTTGCTTCTACTAACTTATTTCTTGCCACCATATCTCCGGCAATCGCCTTGATAGCAAGCTCTTTCTCTTCTTCGGCTGTTAACAGACTAATTGCACTCATTTCCTTGAAGTAAAGTTTCATAGAGTTGTCAGCCGCAGTTTGTTCTGCAATAGTTAATTTTTCTTCTACCATATACATACACCTCTCTATTTGATTTTCAAAAACCGGCAATCGCATTACGAAAGCCGGGGTCCTATTCTACTCGTGGTAGATAGGGAGTTGCGGGAGAAGGAATCGAACCTCCACATCGTGCCCCATGTTTGCAAAAGAAAAAGTTGCTGTCGCTGTCTTGTACAAGACAATGTCTATAACGCGCTCTATCCATTAAGCTATCCCGCAATATAAGTGGGTCGTTGGGGAATCGAACCCGAGACCGCCCGGTTATGAGCCGGGTGCTCTAACCAACTGAGCTAACGACCCAGATAAAATAAAGGTTATTCTGTTTTTTAATTCTTTCTTAACCTTATATAAATATTATAACATTTTTTTTAATTTTTGTCAAGAGTGAATTTTTTGTTTTCAAAAAAGAGAGCGAGGTATTTAATATAAACTAAAAATACCCCGCCCGCAATTAAAAGACTCTGCCCTAATTTTTAGATTCCAAGTCTGCTCATAAGGTCGTTGATTCGACTAATCTCTTCATCTGAAACCTCAGCAGGCTTAAAAGCTGTTGCTTCAGCTTTACCTGTTGGAGCATCCTCAAAATTCCAATCACCAGGGTCTTCATCTTTTGGAGTGATAGGGTCTCCACCGGCAATACCAGTCTTAGGACAAGTCATTGAGATAGCAATCTGTACACGTTCGCCACCATCATCAGCCCATACATAAATCTTTTTATCTGCTACACCGATAAAATCATTTCCAAAAGCCTCTTTAATTTTGTTTTCAACAACTATTTTTGCGTTTGCGCCCTTAGCCATCGTCTCTTTCCTCCCAGCAATATTTGCATACATATTCTTCACTATCTCTATCCCAAATCATATCATCGGTATAGAAAGTTTCATCACAACAAGCACAAGTGCTTGTATGGTCATCATAACAAGATGGACAAATAACTTCGCCATCATCTCCAAAACTTACCCAGCCGCCATCATCAAAAATAAATCTTCGTCCGCAACATGGGCAAGTACCATAATCTTCTCTATCTTCTGTGCCATACTCCAACTCACATGACTCGCACATCATTGATTCAGTCATCGTAATGAGATTTTCACCACATCGTAAGCAGTTACAGGAGTGTCCTAAATGCAAGGTGGACTCACTTCTGGTAGCAATTACTGTTTCATAAGGTGCTACACCATCTCCTTGAATATATCCACCAACTTTTCTTGTTCTATATGAGTAAATTGGACTATAACAAGATGAATACAGTAAATCATTATAGTGTAAGCAGTGGTCTGCATCTCGTATTACATCTTTTAATGCTCTCATCTTCTTACCCACTGGCAAGTAAGGTGAAGCAAAGTAAAATTCATGTCCGGCGTTACTCATATTTTTCATCAGTGCGTCTGACCATTCGGTCCAACTATCCACTCCCGCAGATGGCAGTAATGTTGTTCGCACAAAATCAATGCCACTTTCCGTACTAAACGGATATTGTCTGCCCGCAAACATCATATCCCAACTATCAGAGAAGAACAATAATACTCTCCACTTTTTAGAATTCCATAATACATCTGGGGGAAAATTAGGAAGACGTTCATCACGCTCAGACTTAAGATAGCAAACAACCGTTGAATTATCCTGCATATAGGATAAATTTCCACTACGATATTCTCCATCAAGTGCATGGCAACTTCGCCAATTATGGTTATTCTCACTTGACGATAGAAAATCGAGTGGATGCACGGATAAACACAATCTACCTTCAATCTTGTTCTCTTGGATAATCATGCTTGCCGCAGATTGTAATTTATTGAGTACCACAGGGTCTTCTTCAAAAAACTTAAATGCCTTGAGAAGTTTCATACCCTGATTCACACTAATGCTCTCATTTTTATAATTGTGCAATACCTTGTTAGTAAAAAACCCTTCTTTGTTCTCATGGATAAAATCGGCAAGTGCATCATTGCCATATGTGGTTCTTACCAACTGAATAAAATCATTCACTCGTAGTGATTTTTCACGGGGGCCAATCTCAAATGTTACCTTTTCTGGATATTCATAAATCAACTCTCCCCCAAAGAGTTCAATAAAGTCTCGTTTCGCTGCCAACCAATTATCAAGCAATTCATCAACCATAGGGTTCGGGATATCCTGAGAATATCCCACTACCCTACTAACCAAGTCTTTGATTTCATCTCTATTTATCACTTCTCTTCTCCTCGCCCTTTTTCTTTTTCTTTTTTGAAATACATCTCGGGCAGATGTGAGGAGCAGAGTTTCCATCAGCCTCGAAGCCTTCGTTACATTCAACGCACCAATCTATGCCAGATGCACAGCAGTCGCCGCAATAATATACAGTTTTATAAGGTGCAGTTTTAGAAACTATCGGCAACACTTCATATTCAGAGAACTTTTTACCACACTTTTCGCACTTGAAATCTTCAGCCCAGTACCAGTCATCCCAACCGGGATACCCATACATCGACAACCCTTTATAACCAAGCCCTAGAGCAGGAATATACTCAAATGCAGGAATGTTTTCAACTTGCAACATCTTCTTTACTTTAGAGATTGTCTGCAACATGTGTGTAGTATTTAGCGTCTCAGAAACACTATGTTCATCGTCATAACCGATTGAAAGGTTCACGCCAGCAATTTTCCATGCCGGACAAATCACACTGATGTCAGAAAATGAACCATAATTCTCAGCAAATCCAAAAGTTTCTACATACTCTGTGAAAGTCTCATTCCCGCAGTTATAAAATACGCAATCGTTAGAACCTCTTCGGTCCAATTGAATGACATACTTCAACTCTGTAAAAGGCTGAGGCACTTCCAGTACAAGCTTTTCTGCTCCTAATGCACCCTTTTCTTCATCAGTTGTAAAAATAACAGTTGGTCTTAGACCAGCCTGCAAAATCTTAATAATTGCAAAAACACCAGCTCTATCATCTGCTCCAAGTCCTTCTGGACTCCACATAACACACTTCTCTTTGTCATAATAGATTGTCTGAGGCGGTGTCTTAAAAACTGTATCAAGGTGAGCAACCAACGCAATCGGAATGTCCCCAACCGCATAAATATACTCTTTTCTCTCTAATACTTTATCTTCTCCATAGCGTTTCTTTACATATTCAGCCATGGTTTTTCGCAAACTCTCTTGAGATAGAACAGCCAACGACTGAAATAGTTTATAATCTTTATCAGTTAAACACTTCATTCACTCATCCCTTTCTTTAGCACTATTTTTATTTCTATAATTATTATATAAAAAATTTAATGAAAAATCAAATAGCAGTTTCTTCCGTATTAGATTGCTTATTTCTTATTCAATAACTCCGGATATACTTCCTCAGCATATTCAGAAAGTTTCTTAGCATTTGCTAATTCCAGCTCTCGATAGCATATGCGACAGGATCCGCCTTCTTCACAGCGCTGACCGCAATTCAATCTATTCTCTGCCACCCTCTTGGAAATTAATCGATTAGAGCCATCCACTCGAAGTCCGTTAATGATTAACTTTAAGTCTTGTCTCCATTCATGGTCTTCTGCAAATACTCTGAATAATAATTCTTCTTTCTCAATCTCAACTTCTTCAAACTCAATTGCCGCAATATATTCAGCATATGTGTCATTCAAGTCTTCTGGACGCACCCAAACACCAGCGACGCCATTCTCTCTTGGCAAAACATCTTTATAAGCGATGTTTGCAACAATTCGAACAGGCTTTCCCTGGCTCTTTACATAATCCATTTTGAAGAATAAAGGAGCATCAATACATACATACTCCACCTTTTTACTTGCAACGATATTTAACTCATATGCACTGTGAAGAGGAATTCCATAGTAATATCTATAACCAGCCTGGTCCGCATTCTGTAAATCCTCCATCTTACTTAAACACAAAATAAAGTGTCCACGCCCAAGTATATTAAAAGTCTTAATTTCTTCCCAATCAATTTCATCCGCATATGAACACTGTAGGATAATATCAGCGTCCGGATACTCTTCAAAATAATCGGGAATAGCTTTTCTATCTCTATAAGCAAACTTAATTTCATCTGCTTTACTTAGAGTTGATTTTCTAACTCTACTACTAACGCAATATTTCATAGTACACTACTCCTTTCTAATTATATTTTATCATTTTTTTCAACATTTGTCAACAAAAATAGTTAAAGGTCTTTTCGTTTCGGTCTGACGATTTTGCCGCGTGTTAACGCCCGGAGCAGACTTGTGAAACTTTTAACTCAATTTTCCCTATCTGCCTTTTGGCAAAAAGAAAGGAGAGGGAATGACTTCCTTGTCCTTCCCTCTCCCGTATATCCTATATGACAATCCTTTGTCTAGGGGAGTTGCCGCAGATTACTCTGCGTCAACAGTAGCTGCAACAGCCTTGTAACCCATAATCTTACGAGTCTTTTCGCCCTCTGCAGACACCTTGATTTCTGCCTTTTCAGCAAGACCAGCCTTAACGAGAGCAGTAAGTCTGTAAGTAACCTTAGCCACAGTTACATCGTCACCCTCTACACGAGCTGCGATATCAGCGATAGGCTCAAACTCATCAGAAAGAGCAGCCTGAACAGCGTCACGAAGCTCGTCGCCCTCAACTTTCTTCTCAGCAGCCTTTTCCTTAGCCTTAGCAGCCTTAGTAGCAAGCTGTTCCTTAGTCTTAGCAGCGTAGTCCATTACATCTGCGACAGTAACATCGCCGTCAACGATTTCATCAGTTTCCATACCAGCGAAATAAGCCTCGATTGCAGTAAGTACCATTGCCTTAGTGATTTTTACAGTGTTTTCCATAATACATTCCTCAACTTTCTTTGATTTTTTTGATTGATTGATTGGTTTATTTGATAAGGATTTATTGTTTTTCCTTTATCTTACATATATATAATAACATTTTTTTTAAGAAAAATCAACTTGTGATTTTCTTTGCTGGATTACTGTGCAGAGCCAGACTCAATGATTTCGAAGTCGTCTTCGTCAGGTATAATAGCACATCCGCCCCAAGTTCCGTGGATTTGACCTGCGTCATCAATTCTACGAACAGTGCCTTCCCTTCCTGAGTACTGAGGTTCGCCTGACATATAAACTATTCGAATTCTATCTCCTACTTTTACCATTTTTTTCATTTCCTTTCTTTATTGTAAATATATAATAACATTTTTTTTAAGAAAAATCAACTGACCGTAATTCTTATTTAGGGAGGGGGGACATTGCCCCCTTTATTCCCATACCCAATCTGGAATCGGGTCTCCGATATAGGTAGCCTGAGTTCTCAAGTACTCAATAAGTTCTTCCCTAGAATCGAAGTCAAATGCTCTAATGCAGTCAAGTGTCATAGTATCCAACTTAACAAAACTGTCAAGGTTATAAGAGTTGGTAATATTAGCCACTTCAATAGTTCTATCAGTGATGAAACCGTCATAGCAACCTTTCCAGTTATTATGATATACTCTGATAGGACTATCTACCTGCCACATACCACGCTTACCTGTGGAGTCTTTCCAGCCAATGTATACAGTGGACATATTATCTCTGTGATGCCACTCTTCTGTGATAGTGTCCTCTTCGCCATAGCGATTATAGCACATTTCGCACATACAAATGTCATCAAGCCAGTAACGATAATCTTCATCTGGGAGCTGCTCGCCGCACTCTTCACAACTATAGCCCGGCTCACAGCTGTAGCAGAGAAGTCTTACTTCTTCGCCATATGCTTCAAAGGTGTCGCCGCAGTTCATGCACTCTGCTTCACCAGAGTAGTTGAAAGAGATAGTCTTAGGAGCACCCTTTGCGATATAGCAGAACAGACCATTGCTATTTTCGAAGTCGTTGTACATATGGTCACAACAAGCATCAATATAGTGTTCAACACCGTCTACTACTGGACGCTCTTCTTCCCAATCAAGGATTTTGTCGTGGTACTTATCGGCGCCTGCCATTTCTCTCAACCATTCCAAGCAAATGCGAGTCAACTCGTCATTTCTATAAGGATAAGACTTAACGCCTGTGATAATGTCTCTGTTGACAACGAAGAGCTGACGCCACTTCTTGTTATTCCAATACTTATCTTCTTCTTTGTTGCTAGACCACCAAAGCGGCATTTCTTCAGAAGAAGTCAAATAAGCAACAACAACCATATCAGAGTTCATCATTTCCACAGTACCCTGACGATAGCAACCCTCGTTCATCCAAGACATACAAGATTCCCAGTCGCAGTTGTTATCAGACATAGTCATATAATCGAGAGGGTGGATAGACAAGCAAAGGTGTCCTGTCAGCTTCTTCTGGTTCAACACCTGAGAATGAGCAATACGGAACTTTTCGAAGCCAGACTCACTCAACTCGTAGATACGAGCAAGTTTACCAATAACCTTAGTAATCTTCTGACCCTCGCATACCTTTACGATTTCGCCAGTCTGAGGAATAGTAATCTCTGCCGCACAAGCCAAAGAGTTACGAGCCAAATCGTGGCAGTTGAGCAAAGAACGCACAACTCTCCAAACACCACGCTTATCTCTTTCTTCCCAGCTATAAGTTCTGCTTTCGTAATCAGAGATAGAGTTACAAACTCTGGAAAAGTCATTGATGAACTGTACCAGCTCAGGGTCTCTATCAAGGTCGTGGCAGAAGAACTTTTCTTCCATATCTCTTGCCAACTGATATTCGTCACGAGCGAAGCAAATCTCTTTCTCGAGAATGAGCTGTCCGCCGAACATATCATACAGACCTACCTTATTTCTATCCCAGAAACGGAGAATGTGTTCCACAGATGCAACCGGCGCACCAACTGCGTTAGTAATATATCTTACAATTTTATTTTGGTCACTTACAGTTAAAGTTTCAAACAATTTTCCCATTGGCTTGTTTCCTCTCTTTTCCTATTTTTCTGCTTTTCTTTACCTTACATATATATAATAACATTTTTTTTATAAAAAATCAATGTGAGATATTAGAATCCCAAACGACGCTGGATTTCATTCTCAATATATTCAAGGTCAGCATCCGAAAAATCGTCGTCTAGCTCAAAAGACATTGAATAATTACCAGCATTTACATTCGCAATAACCATATTGATAACATCTTCAACTTCCTGCGAATGTTTTGCATAGGGTCCAAAAGGGGCTTTTAATACATCCGCTTTATCTGCTCCAATTCTCATTTACTGCACCTCCACTACCATAACAATCATATTATCTTCATACACATATTCATGCTTATCCGCAATCACTTGGTCGATGTAACTCTGCTTGATAATGTCATCAATCATCGGAGAAGGTTCATTAAACTCCAAGTAATCTCGTTTAGCCTGTTCAAATTCATCTTTAGTGAGAATAACTCTTATTTCGACTTTCATTGATTTTCCCTTTCTTATCTTTCTATAAATATTATATAATATTTTTTAAGAAAAATCAAAGGAAGCCCTCTGTTTCCAGAGGACTTCCTTTGCTTATTTCCTACGAGGTCTATTCTCGAGCCAATATATAATGAACGGGTACGCCAATATAATAATCAGCGTCGCTATTGCGATAAATGCTTTCATATGGTTACTCCTTATCTGCACAGTATGGACATTTGCTACCATCTTCAATCAGCTGATAAGTACCCTCAGACAGATAAATAGTACCGTATTCAGAGGTGTGAACTTCGCAGCCAAGCTCATTGTCGTGCCAAGAATCTACTGTGCCACATACGCCAGTAATGCCATCACTAAAGTGAACATGGTTGAAGGTATAATTACCAAATCCCCAGTTCTCGTTTCCGCAGGCACAGAGCCCGCAAGCCATAGCCGCAATCATAACTACCATAACAATTTTCTTCTTCATATCTCACATTCTCCTTATTCTATAATCGGCAACTCAGTCAAAATATCAGCGGGAATATTGCCTTCCCACACAAAGCTATTTTTCAACACATAATTATTGTAATTAGTTGCAGTCCTATTGGCTCGCATTTTAGCCTGTGCCGCAATATTCTGACCGTCCTTATCTTCACGGTCTTTATACTGCTCATATGCCAACTTATCTGCTTCATAACTTGCTACCATTGCACGGCAGCTATCTTCTACTTCTTTTCTCGTTTCATAGTTTGTTGCGTCATCTGCCTTCTGGACATTAAAGAACCAGTTATTCCAAGTCGCAACACCCGCGGGGGTCGCACTAAAATAAACCCCCGCACAAATAAAGAGAATAACTACAACTACACCGACACCAGCCAAAAAATTCTTCATCTTACTCCTCCACAATCTTCAACATAGGGTTATCAATTTCAAATGGCACATCCGAGTAAAGGTATGTACCGGTCCACTCCCAATAATTTCCGTCCGGAGTGAAGAAGAAAATACCATTGTCATTCTGACCATATGAGCCATCTACATCGGCAAGCCAGTCGTTACCATCCCCAATGGAATAGCCGTTAGAACCAAATTCCTGCTCATAAAACTCAGAGTCAGGAGTGAGGTAGGAGTTCAAAGATGAAACCTTGCCATCTACAACAAATCGACCAACTGGAGCACCCGCATCAGTTAGCAGAAGAATGTAGCCAAGAGGTCTTTCAACCTTGCAAGGCACAGACATTGCCTTCTCACGCTGTCCATTAACCCAATAAGCACGCTTAATCAGATTATATCTCTCCAATGAGAAATCAATATCCGTCGGCGTAGGCTGAGAAGCCTGCAAATCAGAAGCGGTCTGGATAGTATTCTGCATATCCTGTACCGAGCCATCTATCACCGGCTCGTAATCTCCACAGCCGGTGAGCATTGTTCCTACAAGTGTCAGTGTCATCAAAAAACCAATCATCTTTCTCTTCATGTTCTATTATTCTCCTTTTTTAATTTCAGCACATCTTGTCAAGATAGTCTGCTGGGTGTTCTTGTATGTCTTATGGTCTTTAACAGTACCACGCACCTTGTGGACAGTTCCTTCAGACCAAGACTTAGAAGCAGTTGTCCAAACATAAACATTCTGGTCTTCATCTTCCATAATGTGCATTGTACTAGCACCATAGTAACCATTCATAGCGATTGCCTTTACAACAGTGAGTTCCACCTCAAGTCTTTCGCCAATGTTACCAACGAACTTGGAGTTGGAAGGGTCACAGATAAGAGCATCAACCGCCGCACGAACAAGGTCTTCGTTTTTGAGGTTCTCGTCATCAGCACCAACCGCAGACCACTCAAGTCTTACAGGGGTTATATCAAGGGGCATTTCCGCAGGCAACTCAAGGTCAGAAGCAAGTCCCCAACCCCAGAACTTACGGTAAACCGCACCGATTTCCTTGAACCAATCCTTGTTTTCATAAGTGTTTCCCTTAAAGATGGTGATATATCCCTTACTAAAGCCGAGAATCTCCTTCTGGCTCTTGTAGTACGGGTCATTCTCGTGAGAAGGAGTTTCACCATAATACTTTGCATATTCTTTGTCGGAATACCAGCGAACCTGCTTATGGGCGCCGTTTCCCATTTCAACCTGAACATACATCTTTCCATTTGCCATATAAGGTTCTTTAACTATCTTCAACTTCTGATAAGATTTTGCTACCATAAACAACCACCGTTCCTTTCAATTTACTTCTTTCTTTACCTTACATATATATAATAACATTTTTTTTATAAAAAATCAATTAACCTTCGATGTTAGTAATTTTCCAAAATCTATTGGCGTATTTCTGTTTACAACAATTTGCGTGTTTAAGTTTCTTTTTAACGCTTTCCGCATTTAAGTTGGGCTGATTGCCGAATGCTTTATCGTGAGCCAACAACCACTCAAAAGCCGCATCTACTGTATCAAATACTAATGGATTTTTCTTACTCGCTCCCGGCAATGGACCGGTTTTTACATGAGAGTATATCTGATCGCGTTTAGCTCGTTCCCAGTTCTCTTCCTTAGACACCCACTCTAAATTATGTAAAGTATTTTCTCTTTTGTTATGATTTAAATGGTCAACTGTCAGCTCTTCCGCATTTGGAATTGGTTTCCAAGTTAACATCACTAATCTATGTGCCAATTTGTATCCGTATTCAGTTTTCACTACGAGGTATCCGCCATTATTAACAAGAAATGGTAGATTGTTTTTATGCTCGTCCTTGAAATTCCCCAGAGTCGAAACATAAACTCTATACTCCTTATTCCATTTCCATTGTTCTAATCGAAACACCATTTTTGGAAAAATTATCCTAAACATAACCTTTGTTTTCCTTTCCCACTTCCTTTATATAAATATTATATAATAATTTTATATAAAAATCAAAGGAGGCTTGAAGCCTCCTAATCAAAAGTTATATATGCATGGTGAACATTGAACTCTTAATGTCATACCAATAATTGTATTGTTGTCGACTAACCTTTTGCACATCTACTGGAACCTGCGTCCAATCCTTTGCATTTTGAATACTTGGACGAGGTGTTTCCTCCCACACTCTCACGCCTTCTGTAATAAAGTCGTTCGCGCAGCTCCAAATATGCCAGCCATTAAAGGTTAAATATGGGGCATATTCAAACATATAATCTCGATAAAAACCAGTTGCCTTATCATATCCACGCATATAAACATGGAGCAGGCCGCCACTACCATCTGGGAATTGCTCCCAATGAGCATCCTTTTGGAAGAAGTAGAATCGACCTCGCCATAACTCGTCATTCGCAATATTTTTATTGAGCTTCCGTATATCACGGTTCAAAGCTCGTTGATAGCGTTTCCGCATTCGTCTTGCCATAGTGTCACCTCCGATTACCAATTCTGAATCAGTTTCAGGTTACTTGTCTTACATCTATTGCAGGTACATTCATCAAGTCGCTGAAGGTTCTTGCTCATACGAGAATAGTTTGCAATAATATCCTTGCAGGTGCCGCAATAAACTTCATACTTAGAATGAACTTCAACAGTTCTCTCAACCTTTGTTCTTGTGCCATCATTATCACAACCGATGCGGGCACACATAGCTTTGAACACCTTATCGTGTCCGTGGTCTTCGCCAGTTTCCTTTGCAGTAAAATAGTGGCACCATTCGTGTTCAATTACAGACTTGATAGACTCATCGGTTGCAGTTTCAAGCAGCTGCTTAGAAATTTCCATTACTTCTGGATACCATACACCATTGATTCGTCTAATGGTAACTCTGCCGAGAGTTCTAGTCAAACGCCCATTAACTCTCACAGGAATATCAAACTTATCGCCCATCTTGGCAGAAATCTTGTGACATTCGTTTTCAACATCTTTAATAGTCCACATAAACAGCACCTCTCTATAATCCTTTTCTTATTTACAAATATATAATAACAAATTTTTTAAGAAAAATCAAAGGTGCTTTTTTATCTTCCTGCAAGCAAGGCTTAGCCCAGCTCGCAGTATTGTTCAATGAAGCCTTCCGCACCGTGGACGCAGGTAGCCAAACGCTCTAATTCTCGTGCACCTAAGCCAATGAACTCATCTTTGATTTTATGAACGGTCCAAACTAAGTGCTCACCGTAATCATAATCGTCTCCGTCATCATCTAAATCATAATGTTCGTCCATTCCGTATGACTCGATAACTTCATAGGACATCTCGCGGCCCCAATCATCAGCTTCGTTCATATCACGAACATCTGCCACACGCATATCTTCTACGCCGTGTAATCCCTCATAAAAATCTTCACAAGCATGAATAAATACTAACATTATTCCAGTTCCTCCCTTAATGTATAAACGCCTCCGTCAAACTCATATATCAGATTGAACTCGTCAACTCCGATATAGAAATATCCGCTGTCCGTTAAGGCTTCGCCAAACGCTTCTTCCTCGTCTCCGTCGCAGTCATCGAGATAATCGTCAATGTTTTCCCAGACATTCTCATCAATGAACTCACAGAAAACCGCAGTTACATCTTCCAAATTCTTAAAATCCACTCCGTATCGAATTACCATATCCGCATTCGCCACACCTTGACTACCGCTGATGTATAAATACAGCGTTCCATCAAAGTTAGGGAACATACTTGCTATCTCTTGGTATCCACTCTCTTGAATATTCATATTACACCTCCGGTTTAAATGCGCCAGCTGCGTCCAATCGGTCCGCAGTATCAGGGTCACCGCAACTATATGCTTGTGAATAGATAATCACCTGTTCTCTTGGCGGTAAATCTTTAATTTGTTCTAACTGGTCTTCCGTAAACTTAACCATTCCGTCCCTCTCTTTCTCGGTTTAATACAATTTGTTCCGTTGTAATTAAACTCGCCGTTGCATATTTATCAAGTAATCGTGGGCAAACGGACTCATTCGTCATATAAGGGTTATACGCACACATATTGTCCTTGCCCCAAACGCATTTATCTGCTGTATCGCATCGTTTTGCCATAAAAACCTCCGTCTCGCTTTTGGCTATTACCGTCACTGCTCTCTTCTCGGGCTTGATTTATCACGATTTTTTTGGTATAATGTATTTGTATAGAAAAGAAAAATAATCGTGCTAAATTTGCTTTCGTCCTTTTGGACTTTTTATATGAAACATATACGGGGTGCCCGAAAAACAGTTTTTATTCAGACACGGTCTCACGGTTTTTTACGATTTCATCCGGCTCTTCCAAATCTTTTCCGTTCTCAATACGGAGCATTGTGCTTTCAGAAAGCTCTACAAGATTATCTGGCTCCCAACCGAAAAGATGGTCAATGGTATCGAGTTCATAATAATCTTCAAGAATAGATGTAGCCTCTGCGAAAGTCGTCGCAAACAGGAGTCCGCAAGCTGTATCAAGTTTTCGTTTTACATCGTTCCAATAAGTAACTTTGTAGGTAAATGGTCCTCGTTCCATAGTCACACCCCCAACAATCTTTTTTCTTTATCTTATATAAATATTATATAATATAATTAACAATAAATCAAATTACGAATAACAAAAGGAGTTAAACACAAATGAATGTTGTATGTCAAAACACACAATGCATCTACCGCAATTCGGCTGGTTTTTGCGTCAAAGATTACGTCTTTCTGAATAGTGGCGGTATGTGTCAAGAATGGTGGAATAAGAATGGCACTCCCCGCAACAGAGATGTTCCTGTTAGACCAAGTAATCCTACGTCGGACAAAAATGAGTAATGCATCATAATACATTTTCATATATGGTAGGACAAAATATACAAAAGGAGGACCATTGAATGGCAGACAAAGAGATTATGACAAAGACTTCTTTTCGCCTATCAGAAGAAGAGAAAAAGGCTCTGGAAGACTTTGCCAACGAACATGATTTATCTGTATCTCAAGTTATTCGACGCGCTTGCAGAGAATATCTAAAGGAACAGACAGACAAAAATTCTACAAATAATTACTAAAAAATTGGAGGAGCGCACCGCTATGAATGACACAAAGATAGTTTATACATTGAGAATGCGTTTAGCATTACACAAAGAGGGAATTGAACCAGCATTTGAATTCCCAAATCCAAAGAATCCAAAGTTTATTTCTTGGGTGTATGAAAGAACACCTGAGTTTAATGAAGCGTTTAATCGAATCTACAACGCAGAAAAGGAGTTAAAGAATGGAAAATAAAGGTTTCTCAGTATATCGTGAGTACTGGGAAGCTATTAAGCATTTCGACAGAGAAATACAAGATAGAATTGCGGGGGCAACTTACCGCTATGTGTTCACAGGAGAAATGCCGGATCCTAGTACCGATCCGATTGCGTTTGGTATGATTAACGCGTGGAAGTTGAGTTTAGATAACTCTATAGAAAGATTTAACAATGCCGAAGGTTTTGGCTCAAAGGGTGGAAGACCTAAGAAAGTTGAAGGCTCAAGACTTGCGGAATTGGTTGCTTCAGGGAAGAAGGCAAGCGAGATTGCGGCCATCCTTGGGGTTAGTGTTGATACCATTTATAAACGAGATGAATGGAAAAATCGAAAAACGGTTTCGGAAATTCCAGTGGAAAATCCTAATGAAACTGGTAAATATGTTTTCTAATTACTAGTAAAATCCTAGTAAATACCAATTGGAGTTTTTACCAATTTTATCTGAAATTAGTAGAAACGTTTTTACCAATTTACTAAGGTTTTTACTAATTTGTGATTAAAATGCTGAACTCGAAAAATTGGAAGTTTTTACAAGTTTTATCTAGGGGATATATGAAATTGGTAAAAACCTTTTTGCAAGTTTACTAGGAAAATTGGTAAAAATTCCAGTGGGTTTTTCCTAGGGGTTTTTGCAAATTTACTAAGAGTTTTTCAGAAAAATATCCTAATTGGTAAAAACCTTTTTGCAAATTTACTAGGAAAACTAGGAAATTCCTAGTAAAAAGTTTTTACAAGTTTCCTAGGAAAATTGGTAATTAGTAAAAACCCAAATAAAAAGAGAATTATTACAAATTTGGCTTCGCCAAATTCGCAATAGAGAATACTAATTCGCTTCGCTCATTAGTATTCTACGGGCTCCGCACACTTTAATGGGGGCCGCATAAATTTTAGGGGGTACTCTACTTTTTTTCGGGGTGGGGTTCCCGCATTTAGGGAGGATATATTATTGAAGAGAGTATTACTTTTAACAAAAGATGTTATTCAATGGTTTGAATGGTTTAAGGCTGACGAAGCATTTGACCAGCTTCGCCGCATTCAACGCCGTAGTGATAAAGATATAACTATTGCTTCTGAGCTTTTGGAAGTCCGCATTCTTAACAGCTATTGGAGAGACAACTTGAGAGGACAGGTATGGGATGTAGTTATCTTAGATATGGCTATGGAAATGGAAGAGTGGGAAAGATTTAAGAGCTATGCGAAAGAGATTAGATTTGGAGAGAGGGCTAATTATCTTTTAGGGGGTAAGAAGGTAGCGCCATTCCATGGCTCTTTTGGATTGCTTGAGGCTGAGAATGAGAAGTTGAAAGAGAGTGAGATGAAGTTTGAAGTGAAGAATGGTCATATGGATGGACAGAAATTAGATAAAGGTTTTGTCTATTGGAAGTAGATTAGAGTGGGGATTGGGAGAGAAATGTAGGGAAGTGTGAGATTTGGTGGAAGTTGCCTGCGCCCGGCGCGCCTGGAACATGAGATGAATTTACCGTCATCGTCTCCGTTATCGTATTTGAAAATTTTTCTCTCTCATCCTTGCTCTTGGGCATTTGCTATTGGGCTTTAAAGATACGAATTTAGACAAAAAAATACCCCTCACGGATATTTTTCCGTGAAGGGTGTTTACTGGACATTTTAGAAACCATTGCGAGTCAAAAATGCTTTAAGAGCTGCATCTGCATCCTGAGGAGTTACAGTTGTTGCTGTCTTAATCACAGGCTTGCTTACTGGCTTAGCATTCTGAGCTTCCATCTGCTTCTTCATCTTGATAATTTCCTTGAGAGGACCCATCATAGCAAGCGTTTCATTGTAAGCCTGAAGGATAATCTTATCTACCTCAGCTGCGTTAATCTCATCACGCATATCAGGGTCATACATATCAGGATAGAACTCCTCGATGAACTCGTCAATTGCGTCAAGGATGTCGTCGATAGCTTCAATACGAGCCTTTGCCTGTGCGGCAGCTGCCTTCTTAGCGGCTTCAGCATCAGCCTCTTCCTTTTTCTTCTGTGCGATTGCGCCGTTCAGTGCGTCGGCGAACTGCTGTGCAATCTTCTCAGGGTTTTCGCCGTTCTGCAGTGCGGCATACAAATCTTTCTGATTAAACATATATGTCTACTTCCTTTCTCATTTTCTAATATTATTATAGCATATTTTTTTTGGAAAATCAAATTACCGGTCGGTAAAAATGTTCCCCCCGATTATATTATAATATATTTTTTTATATTTGTCAAATAATGGCGGCCCGGACGGTTTAACTGCGATTTATAAAAGGGTTTTTTTTACATTATAACATATTTTTTTATATTTGTCAAATGATCGCCCGGCAAGTTTAGTTTCGGGAAAATAGCATATGCGACCCATGGTCGCACTTGTGAGGGAAAAATTTGCATATGGTCTCGTTAACGGGAATTCCGGTCCGCACTGGCGCTTGCGGCCGGCAATAGGTATTGGAGCATATGGGGTGCATGGACTGGGTAGCCGCATTTTCGGGAAATTTTGTGCAAAATGCACAAAAATCGAATTTGAAATTTGTTTATTCTGACGGTTGACTTTATAAAAATTCCGGCATAATCGACCATTGTCGGCCGGTCGAATTGACGGCTGTCAATAGGTAAAATGCACAAAAAAAACACCGGAACTTCGGCGTTTTGCACGAAATTCCGGCGTTGAGAGAGGTTTTTATGCAATTTTCACAAACTTTTAGGGGAATTTCCCCCATTTTTCGTTACTTTTTCTTCTTTGTGTGCTTTGTAAGTACCAAACTGTACTCATTTTCGCCCAAATTGAAGGTAATTTCACGATTTGCGTTGGCAATTTCGCAATTTTCGGTAAATTCTGCGACAATTTCGTGCAATTTTGCTATAAAATCTTCCTTTTCGGCATCTTTTTTCTTGCTTTTTGCACTATCAAACTTGTAAACAGTCTTTTTCTTCGTACCTGTCGCACAACTTTCCTTTGCCACCTTTTTCTGTTCGGCAGAGAGTTCAAACAATTTTTCGCCCTTGTCAATTCGCTTGTCATCTTCGATAACTTGCAAGGCTTCTTCTCTTGAGCAACCGAGCGACTTCATTAACTTTGCAATTCTATCTTCCATTGTGTCAACTCCTTTCTACTCTTTAAGTATAACACACCTTGCATTATCTGTCAAGCCCTTTTTTAAGGGGGGAAGGGAAAAATTCCCTTCCCTTTGGGATTACTCCACTTCGTCGGTGTCAACTTCTACCTTTGTGAAGTAAGCCTTTCTCTTGATTTCTTCACGAACCACAAGACCGTCGTCTTTCAACTGTCTAACAAGGGCAGAAACTCTCTGGTTAGTCAAGTCGGCAAGTGCAGGAATTTCCTTCATCAAATCGCCAATAGTGTAGGCTTTGCCACTTTCCATACCTTCGAGAATTGCAGACTTCAGACCGACATTCTCTGTCTGTGTCGCAGTAGGCTTTCTTTCGGCAGAGTTTTTCTTGTCAATACTTGCCTTAATATTTACGAGTTTCTCACGAACATCAGAAGGAATACCTTCCATACCAAGAACGAATGCGAGTGCTTTAGAATTTGTCATTTTTTCCATAATCAATACCAATCCTTTCAAATGTGTTGTGTTGTTTACCTTACATACTCATTATAACATACTTTTTGAAGGTTGTCAAGGACTTTTTTTATTTTTTTTCTGTGGCTTAAAAGCCATTTCCCTTACCTTCTATAATTATTATAACAAATTTTTTAAGGTTTGTCAACAATTATTTTTTATTTTTTTGGAAAATTTTTGTTAAAAGGTTTTTCCCTTACCTTGTATAATCATTATAGCAAAATTTTTAATAAAAATCAATAGTCACTTTGCACAAACTGAACATAAATTTTTTGTATAAAATAACCTATTGACATTCTGTGTCAATAGGCAAGATCACCAAATCGGGAAAATAAAAAAACTTATTTTTTGTGCAAAATTTCTCTTGACAAATGCTGGAGGTCTGTGGTATAATAATTCCCGGCGACACGAGCGTCGCCGGGGCGACAGACCCCTTTGATTAAGGGGTATCATCGTCCACGAACTCTTTTGCTTCAGAATACCAAGAGGTAATCATCTCTTGTTCGCAAGTACAAACATCATCAACCTTGTCACGAATAAAGTCCGCCATGCGGTAAGCCTGTTCTGCGGTCAGGTCATCGTCCGCATTTTCCAAAAGATACTCTGCGGTACACAACCTTTCATAAATCTTACTAAGTCGGCAAAGGTCTTCCATGTCATAGAGAATACCGCCATCTTCAACGGTCATAGTATCATAGTTAATCTTTGTAGTCTGTTTGCTCATCTACTCTACCTCTCTTTCTTATTTCTACTTACCAATGAAGTGATACTGATACTGCATTGGATAAGACTTTACATTTGTCTGATTTTGCTTGCGGGCTCTTTCTCGGTCTTCCGCAAACTTCTTTTCCCAATAAGCACTGAATGGAGTATTTCTTCTTGTTGCTCTTTCTTTCATTCTTGTGGAATAGTACATTTGGTTTCCCCCTTTCTGTACTATAAGCATACCATAGGAAAGGGGTTTTGTCAACCCCTTTTCCTTAGAAATTTTTAGTTTCGGTTACAAAGAATTTTGCTCGGCACTCTGCACCAATTCCCTTTACAACAGAACTCTGTTTCTGTGTTGCACAGTAAACATTGAAAATTGTGTACTTCCCAACACTCTCAATGTAATTGAAAGGAATGTCAAGGTCTTTCAAAGTGCTTGCGAGTTTCTCTGTGTGGCAACTACGAACAGTCATTTCCACTTTCCAAAGTTTATCCTTACGAGCCTTTTCTTCGCCCCACTTTACAATGTAAACACCGATAAGATTACAAAAGGCAACAACTCCTGCCTTTACCCACAAATCAAGGTCACAGAGCATATAAATTGTAACGATAGTGTAAAGTCCATAAGCAATGGCATTTACAAGTGCGGCGATACCCTTGCCACATTTAACAGTACAAATGCTCTTTACTGTCTGAATGATAACATTGACAATGTTAAGTCCTACGAATGTCATAAACAACTGTGTATTCATAATTTGATTACCTCTCTCTCTTTCTTTCTGTATTCATTATACCACCCTTTTGGGTTTCTGTCAAGTGTTTTTTTAATCTTTTTTTGAAAAGAATTAAGTTTTCTATTTCTCGTTTATCGTGTTCACAAGGTGGAATAGAACCACCACAACAAATCACTATCATAATCAGCACCTCTTTCTTATTACATTATTATAATACCAAAATTTTGGGAAAAAGTCAATTGTGAAACTTGCACAGAGTTTTGTCGAGAAATTTGTGCAAACTACCTATTGACAAAAATTCCGGCCGCTGCATCGTCTGCGGCAGGCAAAAAGGTGGAGCCACCCCACCTTAATAAGCCTCAAATTTTAAGTTTACGATGTCGCCAGTAGTAACAAGAGTGAACTCCTCGCCACAATCTCGGCAAGTCATAGCCTGTCGCAAATAAACTGTATCATCTTCCAAATTGATTTCACAATCCTTGCAATCGAACTCTGTGACCATCTCACTTCCGCACTTTGGACAACAATAGTTATCTAACTGTTTAGCCATTTTTTACTTCCCTCCATTCACTCATTGCAATTTCTACGATTTGAATTGCAGTATGTTTCCAAGTCTGCCAACTTGCAACCAAGAGCAACCATTGGAAAATATCCTCATCAACACTGTCCGAAAACTGATTTCTTGCAAATCTGCCGTGTTCAATGTCACGGTTCATAGAATAAATAACGTCTGCGTGCTTGGTGCTTGCGCCCCACAGTTCACACACAACGTCATCTTCGGTTTTATAAATTACAATCCCCTTTTGGAACTTTTCTTCGTTTGTCATTGGCTACACCTCTTTCAATAAGTTTTCTAATTTTTCTCTAACCTCATCGTAACAATCCAATTCTTCGTACTTTACACCAACGTACTGTACAAACTGTGCCACACCTAAACATCTCTGAATGGAACTGTAAACTGCCTCTTTTGGCTTGCACCACGAAGGCTTGTTCTCAAGAAGTCTTTTAGTTTCTTCGTATTCTCTGTTGAAAAAATCCTTTACTTGTTCTAACATTTGCTTTACCTCTCTTTCTAATAATAGTATAACACAAGGGGTTTTAATTGTCAACCCCTATTGGCGAAAAACACGCACAATTTCTTTTCCCGCCATGCTGACCCTTGTGGCAACCGCTTAACTCGGCACACTTGTAACATTTAATGCCTTTTGCCTTTTGTTCACTCGCAATCAAGTTTTTAATAAAGAGATTTGAAAAATCATCTCCTTGCTCATCACAAATACTGTATGCAATGTGTTCCATTACTGTGGCAATTCCGTGCATGAACTCCTCTGAACCATTCTTTGCGTCATACTCTCCAACGAACATTCCACAACCATTATTCAAAATATCATTTAATACTATTCTGTACGCTTCTCTTACTGTGTCTGTCATCATTGCTATTACCTCTCTCTCATTTACTATAATTATTATAACACATTTTAGGATAATTACAATAGTCAAAATGCACAAAATTTTGCCGAGAAAATTGTTGAAGTTGCTATCTTGACAAAAAACCGACCGCGACGTTCACTAGCGGTCGGCAAAGGGCAACCCCTTGCGAAGTTGCCCTTATTTGCCTTTATTCAGTTTGCCGAGGGGGGCGAGGATTACTCCTCGTCCTCAACCTCGATTGCAACCTTAGTGAAGTAAGCCTTACGCTTGATTTCCTCACGGGTTACAAGACCGTCATCCTTTAACTGACGAACGAGTGCGGAAACCCTCTGGTTAGTGAGGTCGGCGAGTTCAGGAACCTCTTTCATAAGGTCACCGATAGTGTACGCCTTTCCGTCCTCCATTCCCTCGAGGATTGCAGACTTAAGACCTACGTTCTCAGTCTGAGTTGCGGTAGGCTTACGTTCCGCAGAATTCTTCTTGTCGATAGAAGCCTTGATGTTCACAATCTTTTCACGAACATCCGCAGGGAGTTCCATAGTTAAAACGTGAGCGAGTGCCTTAGAGTTAGTCATCTTTTCCATAATCAATACCAATCCTTTCATGATGAGGTAGGAACCATTTCCTTACCTTGTATACTTATTATAACACATCCGTATTCAGTTGTCAAGGCTTTTTTAAACTTTTTTTGCTTTGCTTGGTTGAGTCTAATGCTCTACAATGTGCACCTTGCGATTACACCGCCCAACTCCAAGCAACTGTCGTTTTCCTTACCTTGTACACTTATTATACCATGTGTGTTTGTCTTTGTCAAGAGGTTTTTTCAACTTTTTTCAAGAAATTTTCTTGAGGAAAAGCACCTCGCACTTGGGGAGTTTACTAACCTTGCCCTCCTGACATTATTAAGTATACACCATCTTACCCCAATTGTCAACACTTTTGGGAAAAATAAATAAATAAATATTTTCGCAAAAACTCTTGACAAAATAGTTGGAGATGTGGTATACTTAAAATTCCGGTTTTCGCGGGCGAAAACCGGCGGGGGATTTCAAGTGGCAAAATGCACAAAAAGGGGGCGGAATTTTCTCCGCCCCCTCGGTCTTACGACCTCGGAGCACTCAACACGATTTTGTATTTTGTACCACCCACGAAAAAAATCATTTCTCGTTCTGCGTTGGTAATACTCAAATCGTTTGCACCGAACTCGGTCAAGGCACTTGCCACGCACTTGATGAGGTCTTGCTTGGTTGGGTTTTCCTTTTTGGTTTTCTTTGCCGTATCGAACTTGTAAACCGTAGGCTTTTTCGTGCCTGTGTTTCGTGCGTCCTTGCTCGCCTTGGCTTGCTCTTTGGTCAACTCGAACAACTTCTCGCCTTTGTCAATGCGTTTATCGTCCTCGATAAGTTGGAGAGCCTCTGCCTCTGTAATGTCAAGGGCTTTCATCATTTTCTTTACTTGCTCGGTCATCGTCAACACCTCTCTTTCTTGATTATAGTATAGCACAGTTTAAGAGGGTTGTCAAGGGGTTTTTACACCCCTTGACGATTTTTTTAGTCCTCGATTTCCTCGATTTCTTCATCGACCTCTGCAAGAGAGAAATAAGCCTTGCGCTTAATTTCCTCACGAACAACGACACCATCGTCCTTCAACTGACGAACAATTGCGCTCACTCTCTGATTAGTGAGGTCTGCAACCTCTGCGCAACCCTTGAGAATGTCGCCAATAGTCTGCGCACTGTCGCAAGTTGCAAGATAGTCGACAATGGCTTTCTTGTAACCCACGTTTTCAGTCTGGGTTGCAGTAGGCTTGCGCTCTGCGCCATTCTTCTTGTCAATACTTGCCTTGATGTTAGTGAGTTTCTCCTTAACATCGGCAGGAACCTCACAGTTTGCGATTACGTAAGCAAGAGCCTTAGAATTAGTCATCTTTTCCATTGATACCACCATTTACCTTTCATGTTTGAGATTTTGTTTTGTTTACCTTACATTGTTATTATAACACACAAGAGGAAGTTTGTCAAGCCCTTTTTTAACTTTTTTTTGGAATTTTCCAAGTGGCTTTTTATTCCTTTCCTTACCTTGTATAATTATTATAACAGATTTTTTAATTTTTGTCAATAGGTTTTTCAACTTTTTCAAAAGTTTTTTTTGTGGGTGGCGACCTCACTCCCTCTTGACATTATTTATTATAACCGATAATGCCCCAAAATACAATTGACATTTTGCACAAATTTCGGGAAATTTTTTTGTGCATTTTGCCGATCAGATTTTGCTTGACAAATTGGTGGGAGATGTGGTATAATAGAAAACCGCGCCAGACGTTCGCTGGCGCGGCGGGCAAAGTTAAAGAGGTGGACTAAGCCACCTCGTACACTTCTTCACTTTCTAGGTAGAAACACCCGTCAAAGTACTCATTGAATTTTTCCATAGACCAACTGAGCAATTCCGCAAGCCACTCTGTTCCCAAGTCTTCGACTATTGGACAAGTATCATCGAAACCATCTCGATAAACTTCCGTCAATTCACTAAGCCAATCTGTATTTACTAGGAAATGCACCGCATTTTCGTATGTGCTTGCAATTCCGATTTGTCCGTGATTTTCTTCGGCTACTGTTACAACTCGCATTTAACTCCCCCTTTCATACTCTTATTATAGCACCACTCTTGGAAATTGTCAACACTTTTTTTGGAAAAATTAGCTTGGTGAGTGTCCGCCTTAGGCGAACACTTCACGCAAGTCCAATTCTTTTCTTTTTCTCTGTGGCAATCTCCAACAAGCCGAATTGATTTTCTTATCCATTTTCTTGTGAGTGGAAAAACATTTTGCCATAATTTCGACTTCAATGCGAACATCTTCCAAACCTGTGTGACTTTCGATAAAGTCCACTTGATTTTTCAAAAATCTGTAACAACATTCTGCCGAAGTCTGCAAGTTGCCTTTTTCACTTTCCAAACCATTCTGCAAAGCAAACTTTACATAAGAAACGGAGTTCATAACCACTTGACAAGCCATTGACCAAATACAGAAAAATTCAGTTCCAAAAGGGAAGAACCAACGAACCAAAGATTTTGAACAGTAACGGATTACATTGTTCAAGGCTCTTTTATCAAAACCCATGTTGTAGGCTCCGACTTTCTTAACCTTAAAATCTTTCATGTCCTTGTGGAGTTGCTTTCTAATGTTGAAAATGGACTTGATTTCTCTTGTACCATTCTTAATATCTTCCCAATACTGCGGAATTTTTTCTGCGAAATAAGCACTCTGCATAAGGTCTTTTCTGTCAAGGAACATTTCTGCGACTACAAAACTTCTTTCAAGATAAATGTTTCCGTGTCTGTCGCAAATCGCATAACCAATGTCATAAGGCATAGGTTGTTCAAGTGTGTTACAAGTTTCTGTGTCGATTACCAAATACATTTCTTTTCTTCTACTCATTGTTGATTACCTCTCTCATTTGATGATTTAATTATACCATAGTGTGACCGGTTTGTCAACACCTTTTTTCAACTTTTTTTATTTTTTTACCCCACTCGCTATTGAGAGAGGTTGTCAAGGGAATTCCTTTGTCTCAGGAATCACTCCCCCTGACATTTATTAGTATACTACATTACACCCCAAATTACAATAGGCAAGTTGCACAAATTTCGGGAAAATTTTTTGTGTAACTTTTTCGATCTTTTTTCTTGACAAAATTGGGGGGACTATGGTATAATGGAAATTCTGGCCGCGACAGTCGCCAGCGGCCAGCCAAATAAAAGAGAGGTAGGGGATTACTCCCCCACCTCGTTAGAAAATCATTTTCAGTATCTTAATAATAAGCCAAACCGCAAAAGCCAAGCCCCAAGTGAACTGAATCGCAAGACCAAGAGCACCAAGGATAAGTGTGATAACCCACAAACCAACTGCGGTAAATAAAAAATCAATTAGAAATACAATTAAAATTACAAAGAATTTTTCCATTGTTATTGAACCTCTCTTCCTCTGTTTTATGTATTTATTATACCATAGTGGCTAGGAATTGTCAACCCCTAAGCCACAAGTTTTCTAAGTTCTGTGATGATGTTTTCAGTTGCGTTAATAGTTGCACCCAAATCCCAAGCACTTCTATTCTGTTCTTCATCATCAACCAAAATGCCCTTGCCAAACTTTCTGCAAGTATCGGCTTTTCTAACTCCGTACTGTGTAACAATGATTTTATCAAGTACCAAGTCAAAACATCTATTGTAGAGCCATTCTCTTTTGGTTTTCTCTACGATTTCGTCAAAATCAACATTTCTGTCTTTGCTACTCCAACTGATGACACCAATGTTGTAACCTTTTACTTTGAGTTCGAGTAATACTTCAAGAAGTTCAACTACATCGTACAAAGGTTTTGCTACCTTGTAAGGTGTTGCATCGTGGTTCATCAAATATTCCAACCAACCTTGCACTCCGTAGAAGTCTACGAAAGTTCCGTCCATGTCTAACCAAACCCATTCATTTTCTACTCTATTTCTATTCATCATACTCATTACCTCTCTTTCTATAATTATAATACCATAGGTACTGTTATTTGTCAAGCTTTTTTTTTATTTTTTTTCTTGGGGTTGTTTATTTCCCTTTCCTTGATTATAGTATAACACATTTCGGGAAAAATACAAGTAGTAAAATTGCACAAAATTTCGCCGGAAAATTTGTGCAGATTACCCATTGACAGAAAAACGTGCCGGCGCGAGCGTCATCGGCACGCCAAAAAACCGAGGGTATTACTCCTCGGCTTCGTAGTCATCATCCTCATCCCAAAAGGTGGCGAAGTCATCGCACTCCTCAAGAGGATTATCAATTTTGCACAATCCCTCTTCGTAATAAGGACAATCCCAACCATTAACCGGACAATAAACTTTAGCCATTTGCATTACCTCTCTTTCTTTTCTATACTTTAATTATAGTAGAAGTTTGGGGTTTTGTCAACCCCTTATTTCTGCTCAATTAAAACTTCGTCATTACGATTGAAAAGGTAATTGCCCATTGTGTCGTATTCTTCGCAACCGTTAATCATCATCAACGAAAAAACCTTTTCTTCTGCAAAGTCATACACCAACTGTCGAATTGTCTTTCCTTTTGCGTAAGCATAACCACATTCCCAAGCCGTACCTGTGTCAGAATACATTCCGAAATTGAGAACCCAAACTTCCTCACAATCATCAATGGCTTTAATGTCTGCAAAGAACACCTCTCTGCCCCAATCGGCATTTGATAAGTCCCAAGCATTAGGCACTTCGTGTTCTACTGGTGCATAGACTTCGTGACCCTCTGCACGCATTTTCGCAAGTATCTGTGTGTACATCACTCTTTCATTATTCTTAAACCATGGACTAGCCAAATAAACTTTCATCTTAACTACCTCTCTCTGTTCTTTTGTACATTATTATTATACAAGAAAAATGATAATTTGTCAATACCTTTCTCAAATTTATTAGCTTTTGAGAGAGGTAGGGGGGATTGCTCCCCCTATCCATTAGTTCATCAGTTCGCCCATTAGAGCAGAAAGCAAACCACCGATAAGGAATTCCTCATCATCTTCAGTAACCTCAACATCAATGTCGAGTGCGTGAGTGATGTTTTCTGTAATGCGAGTGGCAAAATCAGTTGCCTGTTCCTCATCAAGATTAGTGCTTTTACGAATAGTTTCTGCAATCACGGAGAACATTGTAAAGTGCTGTTTCATTGTCATTTTCATAGGTAAGTACCTCTCTTTCATTTGATAAATTTATTATACCATTGATTTGTTATTTTGTCAACCCTTTTCTTACAATTATTTTATTAACAATCGTAAGTGAAGCAACCTGCGTAAGGGTCAAAACCGCAATCATCATCGATGTCGTAAGGCTCTTCATACTCATCATCTGTTGGTTCGATTGCGAAACTCCAATCATCGGGATTATCATCCTCATCCCATTCAATGTTGTTGTCAATGTTGTACTGTGCTTCTTCCTCTGTTGGAAATGCACCAAGATTAAGTCTTTCGTCTGTAACTGTGTTAGTTGCGATTACTGAAAACATCATTTTGATTACCTCTCTTTCTGTAATTATAATACCACATTTCGGGAAAGAATACAACTGTCAATTTGCACAAATTTTCATTCAAAAAATTGTGCAAACTGCCTATTGACATAAATTCCGAGCGCAAGGGTCGTGCGCGCTCGGCTCGAAGTAATAAAAAAGAGCCTTTCGGCTCTAACTGGGTTTCACTCCGCCTAGTCCCTGAATTTACACACCCACGGGTTTTGGTCCACATTTATTACTCGCACAACGGAGCGACCGTGCGAGAGAAACTCAAACGGCTTGGTCTTACGCGGTCACCTTGCGACCTAACCTCTTCGGAATTGCCTTACCTCGTTTCTATAATTATAATACCATACTCTTACGAGTTTGTCAACACTTTTCTTAAACAAAATTTCAAAAACCATGCCAAACAGTAGAAACTGTTTGCGAGGATTCTGCCGAACCAATTCTGCTCAGTTACCAAGTCCTCATACATTTCATCGGTTGATATTGTGATAGTCACTACTGCGTTACAGAAAATCCAATAAATAACCACCAAACCGCAAACAATACTAAATACTAAATCCATACTCAAGCACCTCACTTTCTAGGTTTATTATACTACATTAACAATTGTTTGTCAAGGACTTTTTTCGACTACTCCTCATCGAAGTAGTCGTCCTCATCGTCGCCGAAAATGTTGCTCTGACACTTCGGACAAATGTGAGAGATAATCTGCTCTCTCTCAGTTGCGTTGAGGTCATCAAAGGCAACCTGAGCCAATTCGCCATTACAGTATCTGTTGTACTGTTCCTCTCGGCAATCAACAGTGTGAGTAGCACCACAGAACGGGCAAGTCATTTCCAATCTAATATCCTTCATCATAATCAAGAACCTCTCTTTCTTTCTTTGTACCTTTATTATACCACCTGTGGGGTTGTTTGTCAACCCCTTTTTTCAAGTCTTTTTGAATAAACTCGGAAGCCGGTTTTGTCAAATACTCGAACAGAAACAATGTTTACAATAGCCTCTGCTTCTTCTACTGCTTCCATAACAAAACGATACTTGAGGGCGGTGCGAACCGCACGAACCTCTGCCCCCACACGAATTTCGTAAATCATACTAAACATTTTATTTACCTCTCTCTCTTGGGCTAATTATAGTATAGCACAAGCTTTGGGGTTTGTCAACCCCCTTTTTAGAAAACAAGTGTAAAAAAGTTCCACCAAGCATAGCACTGGTCGGTCATGTTGTGAGCCACTACATTCGCCCAACTCGCAAGAAACCATACCAAAAATGCACCACTAATGCCACAACAAATATTTTCCATCAAAACCACTTTTTCTCGTCTAGTCATTCCGATTACCTCTCTCTCATTTACTATAGTCATTATAACATAGCGCTGTTGGAAATACAATAGGCAAATTGCACAAATTTCAGGATCTGCTAGTCTAAAAAATTTGTGCAACTTTTCTCTTGACAAATGTTGAGGGGTATGGTATAATAAAAATTCGGCGCGCAAGGACCGTGCGCGCGCCGACAAATAAAAAGAGAGGGGCAAGATTTCTCTCGCCCCTCTTGGGTTTAGTTCTCAACCTTTTCCCAAGAAATTATGTTTTCGTAATCCAATGCACCGTTAATGCTAGACAACTCAAACTTTACCACATCTCCGACTTTGAATGTGTCTACATCATAATAGTGACCAAAGCCTTGTACTTCGCCACTCTCATTTTTATATTCAAAGACTACAAGATGTTGAGCAACCTCTTCTTCAGTACTAGCACTTTTAAGAATTAGTTCAGTAACCTCGGCATAGAGAATTACTACCTCGGATTTTTCCACAGTTTCAATAATCTCTTCTTTTTCTCCTGTATTACCATTTACAATTACATTTCCCACTTCTGTGTTAACCTCACTTCCTACACTAGAATTGTCATTGTTTGTTGCATTTCCGCAACCAACCATTGTCAACATCATTACCATTACCAAACCAAACATAATCTTTTTCATTTTCATCTACCTCGACTTTCTTTGTTTTCTTTTCTTTGTTTCTATAATTATTATACAATATTTTTTTAGATTTGTCAACCATTTTTTTAACAAATCTTAGATTTCTTTTCCCTTTCGCCAAGCGTCTTTCTGCATTGCTCTCGTAGGGTTCTTCACAGTTTTCATCACTCTCGTGCCTGTGTTAAAGCCATTCACACCTCTTTGCTTTGCGTAGTAGGCTTTTTGCTCTTTCTTACTTCTCTTGGAAATATCTACATACACCTGCATTTCTGTTTACCTCTCTTTCTAATACTATTATAGCATCTTTGTAACTACTTGTCAATAGGCAATTGCAATTTTTTTGAAGAAAATTTTACGAATCTTCTTACCGCCAATGTGGCTCGGTACAAAAGGACAATTTGCAATGTTTGCGATTTTCATGTTCATTACCTCTCTTTCTGATACTATTATAGCATAGCTTGGGGTTGTTGTCAACCCCTTTTTATTAAATTTTTGTGATACCTCTATCGGTCAAGTATTCACAAAACTCGTCTGCGGTCAGCATGTCTGCAAGTGTTTTCATAGTTGGCTTTACCTCTTTGTATTCCCAACGAACCGCAAGGCTTTTGAAATTCTTTTCTGTGTAATAACCCGCACAGTAATCGTCTACAGTTGACAGTCTAATTTCTGGTCTGTTACGGAAAAGTGTGCGACTTGTTTCTGCGTTCATCACTCCGTCATTTTCTACATACTCATAAGCCTTTTGGAAGTCTGTGAAAACTCTTTCAGTTGTCTGTATCTCTTCCTCGTCCATGTAACTAAGGTGATAGAAAATACTTGTTTCGTGGAACTCTTTCTCGCCATTTACTCTAATTAAACATCTCTTATCAAAAATCTTTTTCATTGTGTTTACCTCTCTTTCTATACTTAGTATAGCATAGCTTGGGGCTTTTGTCAAGCCCCTTTTTTCAATTTCTGCAAAGTTTTGTCATAGCAAATTCTTGCGTGTTCGTACTTTACTTGAATTTGCTTGCCGTCGATTACGATGTCACCACCCTCGGTAAATCTTACATTGTCCTTACCTCTGAATGTCTGTCCGTTTACTTCGTAAACGAGTTTCTCGAACATCACACCTCTGTTGTATTCGCCATTTTCGATGTCTGCCAAAGTGCCAACCTTAACAGCTTTTTTCATCAACTCTGCCTTTGCCTTTTTGTTCTTTACATTGATGTAAAGTCCGTAACCACCACCGCAAGCAGAACACTCTTTCTGCACTCTTGTGTATCTGCGAGGAATTCTGTCAAGCATTGCACAGTAAACATCTTCGCCAATGTGGAAACCAATTGCGTAACCTTCTGCTCCAGTAAATCTCTCATAATCTCTTCTCATTCTATCAATTCTATACATTTTGTTTACCTCTCTCTCATTTGTTATACTTAGTATACCATAGCTATTGGGGTTTGTCAATACCCTCTCGCAAGTTTTTTTATTTTTTTTTCGGAGCTTCGGGTTTCCGCTGAACCCTCGCCAATCAATCAGCCATCTTTGTCAAGATAACCCATCAACTGCACTCGCTTAGCAGTAAACCCTTATCTCCTCTTCTTGATTATAGTATACCACAATTCACAGAAAAGTCAATAGCTTTTTAATAAAAATTTTGCACAATTTTAGGATAAAAAATTTGTGCAAAATTTTTTCAATTTTTCTCTTGACAAAAGCTGTGGCCTTGTGGTATAATAAATAACGCGCTGCAGGACCGGCAGCGCGCCTATGGCGACAAATTAAAAGAGAACGATTATTCATCGTCCTCTTCCATCATTACTTCCATGTTCATGTACTCATCGTAGGTTTCATAGATAGTATCCACATCAGCACCATTCTCTACAAGACCACAGAAGATGATAGTGTGTGTATCCTCAAACCCAAACTTTCTAATAATGTTATCAATCATTTCTTCATACTTTGTATTCATCATTGTTCTTTACCTCTCTTTCTAATACTATTATACTATCTCTTCATAGCTTTGTCAAGTGTTTCTTTGAAATTATTTTCTTTCTTTGTTTCTTTCTTTTGTTTATTATTATCATTGCGTTTGTTGTTCTCTCTCTTCATTGGTTGAACAGATGAGATTGGTTGAATGTTAAATGGCTGAATCTGCATAGCTTTCTCCTTACTCTATTCCAATCCAATAGTGAATAAATACATCATCTGAAATGTCTTCTGTATTATTATTACTCATCAATACAAGAACATCTTCATACAAGTACAAGTCCATGTTGACACACTCCCATGTATACCCATGGTTATCTTCTAACACAATAACATAGTCATCTGTATCTTCATCAATGTATGTATCAATCACAAACATTTGTTCAATTCTAATTGTATTTAAATCAATTGATTCATCTATTGCATTGATGATTGTTGTGTTCACATTAATGGTGTTCTCTTCATTTGCACAAACTTCTTGTTCTACATTCATTGCGTTGTACTGTTCTTTCTGCGCCCAGCCAACCGCAAGCATACCCATTAAAAATACTAATACTATTACTACTTGAATAATTCTCTTTTTCATTTTCTCATTTCCTTTACTCTGTTTTATTATACCTTTAGTATACCACAACAATGGTACTGTGTCAATAGTTTATTGTTATCCAATTGACAACTGTTGCTACTGTATCTTTACCATGTTGAATGTAGAACTTTTCCAATGCTTCTGTCTCACTATTGGCAAGCACATTATCATGTACTGTATTTAGCCAACCAAACCTTGCATCTCTCTCATAGTATTCTATCTTAAATACGTACAGTGTTTTAGCCATGCCTCACTCCTACCTCTCTTACTTGTATACTTATTATAACATTACATCAATGCTTTGTCAATACTTTAATAATAAATATTTTATTTTATTTTTATTTCTTTTTGTGAAAAGATTAACAATGTTCAATGCTAAACAAAATGCAAACAAAAAAGCTGTGAGACATAAACTATTAAAACTACGGTCGCTCCCTTCGTTCGCGCCCCTGTAGACGTTGAAATTCTCAGGTATAGGGGCCCTGATTTCGGGAAAAAATCTTTTTTGTTTTTTAAAAACACTTTGCTCTGGCAAAAACTCCCACGAAATCGATTTTCAATTCTGGGAGACGGTTTTCCAATCTCGCCAGTTTACCCACATGTCTTGCTTTTTGTACCAAGCAATCCCTTTTCCTCTGATATATCTATAACTCTTATGTGGGCGCCCGCAATCTGGGCATTCATCATTACCTGTAATAAAGTGGTCTAACCCAGTAAAAGGGCAGACCACGAAACAGCTCTCACTCAATGAGGCCATCCTCCTCTTTTCTGTAGCACCACCTTCAGAATATCCTTTAGTTGGTCCACAGTCATTTTATCCATATAAACTAAAAATGTACCTGCCGCAATACCTGCCACGCCAATAAATCCAAAAGCTGTAGCAAATGCGCCAACCGCATTACCAATAGCCATAAGTCCCTGTCCTAACACTTCCATTCTGCTACCTCCAATCCTGCCTTTTCTCTAAGCCAGGCCGCAAACAAATGGCGGTGACAGAAATCGCTTGACTTCTCATAGCAAAGCAATACAAGGTGTCTATTAGGGTCATGCCAGATTGGGCAGTCCATCTCAGTTCTCCACTCTTCTGGAACCAAAAGCTGTAAATCCATCAATACCCTATCCACGTTCAGCTCATCAAGTACTTCCTTTTGGTAATGCTCAATATAGAACTCATTATCCCCATTCTTCTTCCACTCTTGGAAGAATCCAATCTTTGGTGCGGGCTTGCGATACCACTCTCCACTATACCAATTTGGTAGTCCGCCGCAAATAGCTACGGGGATAACATTATCGGGAAATTTGCGCATTTGCGCGAAGTAACCTGTATATATCATTTTAAATCATCCTCCGGAAAGAGGTCCTCATACCAAGCATCTTCTGCGCTCACATAATGATAATGGTCGTGATGCGGATGGCTGACCTCGTAATATTCTTGTTTTTGATAATCATAATTGTAGTATTTCATGGCTTATATTTTTCTCCTAGTATGGTGCCATGTTTGCCGGAATGCATAATCTTAAAAATCAATCTGTGCATTGGTACTGACCCATCATTCCAAATTACGAAATAGTCTGCGCTTTTGATTAACCCATCAAGCGATGTGTCTTGATTATACTCTACTGGAGCACCATTGTGGCGAGCCCATCTTGCGCCAAGAGAGTCATATTGTGAAGCTACGACCGTGAATAAAAAACACTGCGACTCCACAATTAACTTTTCCATTGCGTCTGCGAGCTCTCGTTTATTTTCTTCCTTGAAACCAACTATTGCAACTTTCATGACAAGTATGCGGGAACGGGTACTGTGATTGACATAGTTACCGTTGTATCAATCTCCTGTGCGAAAATGTGCCATACCCATGGGCCATCCTGTACGGTCTTTAAATATGGGCCAAATTCAAAATTATCATCAAACTCCCAACCCGTTCCAAAAATTTTGAAGAGTATTTTTCGATTTGGCTGACGGTCATTTATGGTCGCCCACGCTACAAGCTCGCCATGTTGAATTTGCACATCCAAAATTGCTTCAATGGGTGCGTCAATGATTGTTCCATCTTCAATTGGATATTTGTAGATTGATTTCATTTAATCCTCCTTTAACTCAAAATCGCCATAAGCGATTGCATACAGTTCTGGAATATCTGTGTCCAAGCCTAATGCGCAAAGCGTCTTTGCGGCGTTGCGAGCCATTTCAAGTTTATTGGTTGGACACTTCAAAATGATAAATGAATTTCCACCTTCATCTTGCGCTGTTGCTAATTCTAAATCTGTACCTTCCACGAGGGAAAGTCTATCTCTTAAACCTTTCGGCAGGGTAATCCTGCCTAAGCTATCGATTTTTCTTGATGTGTTTTCTGGGATTATCTGCATTTATTCTTCTTCCTCCTTTCTATTCTGATTGCAAGGATAGTGATGACAGAATAAGTTGCATTGACCACCAGCTCCCTCACAAGGTTTTAACTCTTCTCTTAAATACTGTAAATGTTCATATTCTAAATCACGTTCAATGGCTTCCCAACCAAATTCTGCGAATATTTTTTTAACTACATATTCATCTCTTAAACGAATCCATTCTTCTCTATCTATTGCGGTTTCCCCGTCTTTGAGAAACTCATCGTTGGGTACACGGTGGCGTTTAAACGATTTAAAGTCACCAATGCTAACCTTAGAAAATAATTTACTAGCAGCTCTTTGCTGTAAAGTAAAAGGACTAACTATACCTTTATCTTTCATCATCTTTTCAAATTCACCCGAATATTCCATTCTTTTATATCCGGCCGCACTAACAGTGAATACATTATGTCTTCTCATTATAACACCTCTTAAAAAGAATTGCGGCCTGGGGTGGCTAACGATATGGCCGCGTTTCTTATATTCAATCAATCAACACATAGAGAGGAATTTATGGCCACCCCATAGTCATAATTACATTTTCCTTATTTCTAATAATATTATACCAAAAATTTTTAAGTTTGTCAAAATTTTTTGACTTTGACCAAATTTTCTGGTATACTTATAGTGTAGAGAAAAATAGGAGGTGAGTATAATAATTAAGTTAGATTATACCCTAGATTCTCCTGAAGATAGAAAGAAATTAGTTGAGCAAATTTTAGAAGAGAATCCTGAACCAAATGAAGCGTATTTGGAGATTCTTGCTAATTATCTAGTTCTTTGCATGGAGAAACAAGAGAAAAAGGAGAAGAAAATTCTTACCGATAATCGAATGAGTACGGTTAACAAAAGAGAGACTTCCTTTGAGGGCCTTGTTTCCCAACTTGAGAATGGCGAAGATGGAATTTATAATTTGATGAATGAAAGCAAAACAACAATTTTTCAGCCAAAAGTGACAATTACAAAAAAAGATTTAGAAGAGATACCTTACTTACAACAAATCAGAGACGCTATTAACTGGTGGGAAGCACGATTAAAAACCGCTCAAGGTAAAGACGCCTACATAATTAAAAAAGCAATCATTGAATTGCGCAAAGACCAATATGTAGTTAAAAATGCTTTTCGTCAACCGATTGTATTTAGTCGAATTACTCGTTCAAAGAATTTTAAGAAATTGGATGACTCTTATACAATTAAGCCCGATGGTACAGTTGAAGTTTCAGGTGTCTCTTTTGCTGACCCAAAAGTAGTATCAGCAATCTTATGCAATTATTCCAGACTCAAAGAGGATAGTTGGGGATGCTTTGAAGGTGATTTATATTATTTAATGTGGTCCTTTGACGAGCTTTGTGATAGAGCCTTAAAAGATTATCCGCTGTATGAAAGAATTGTTACATTAAAAATTGATGGTTTGCAAAATGTAGATATTCAAGCTGATTTAATTGAAAATTTTGGTATTAAACATAGTTTAGAATATATCTCAAGTTTATGGAGAAATAAGATTCCAAATATTATTGCATCAGTTGCGGAAGATGATATTTTATATAATCATTATTTGAATGTAGAAAAAGGTAAGTATAAGAGATGTTCTCGTTGTGGCGAGATTAAACTTGCTCATAATAAATACTTTAGTAAGAATAAAACTAGTAAAGATGGTTTTTATAGCATCTGCAAATGTTGCAGAAACTCGAAGGACAAAAAGTCTAAATAACTGAGAAGTTTTATTTATATTTACTAAAGGAGGTTTATTTTTATGGCAGGAGTATCTGAAACAAAATTTTGTGAAGAATGCCGTAAAGTAATGCGTATCGACGAGTTTTATGCGTCGAACAATTTAGTAAAATATCCAGATGGTAAGTTAAACAAATGTAAGAAGTGTCTAACCAAAAGAGTAGATAACTTTAGACCAGAAACATTTTTATGGATTTTACAAGAGGCCGATGTACCTTACATCCCAGAACAATGGGAGAGCTTGCTTTCAAAGTATGCGCAAGACCGCACCAAGGTTACTGGTATGACTATCATTGGTCGTTATCTTGGAAAAATGAAAATGAAGCAGTGGCAAGATTTACGTTGGAAGGATAATGAAAAACTCCAAGAGCTAGCCAATTTTAGAAAACAAGAAGCAATGAAACAACAGGGCTATGATGCTGGAGATATCGCAATTGAAATTGCTAAAGATACTGCGAAAGTTCCAACTGGCGAAGTAATTGCGCCACCCGCTTTTGAAGAACCATTCGGCTATGATGCTAATATGCCAGATGAACAAGAAGATTATTTTGCTAACCAAGCAGATGATATTGATATCACAAGTGATTTAACAGATGAAGATAGACGTTATCTTCTGTTAAAATGGGGTAAAACCTACCGCCCTGAAGAATGGGTTAAGTTAGAGCAATTCTATCAGGAAATGATAAATTCGTATGATATCCAAGGTGCCGGACACGAAGACACCTTGAAACTTATTTGTAAGACATCTTTGAAAGCAAATCAATTGTTAGATATTGGAGATGTCGATGGTGCGCAAAAAATGATTAAGATGTATGATGGTCTTATGAAATCTGGTAAGTTTACTGCGGCACAGAATAAAGCAGAAAATGGAGAGTTCCTTGATTCTATTTCAGAGTTCGTTCTATTGTGTGAAAAAGAAGGATTTGTTCCTCGCTTCTATACTGAACAACCTAATGATAGAGTTGATGAAACTATTCAAGATTTACAAGGATATACTCATTCACTTGTAGTTGAAGAAATGAACTTAGGTAACTTGATCGAAAATGCCGTTAAAGAGATGGCTGCGCAAGAGGCTAAGGAAGAGGATGAGGATATTGAAGATGAGTTAAACATTGAAGAGATTGAAGAGTTAAGAGATGAAGACTTCTCTGAATTTACTGAGTTTGAGGATGAAGAGGCAGAAGCTGATGAGGCACTTCTTAGACAGTTAGCAGGGGAGGATGAATAATGGCATTACAAGATTTATTGGACCTATCCCAACAACGAAAAAAGGTTGGTTTATCTGAAGAACGTGTTAATGCCATTATTCCAGTAGGTCGTCAATATGTAGCATATTGGAGAGAATATCCCGATATGTTTATTGACTACCTACTTGAAATGGGTAATCCTCAAAACTTCAGATTCTTCTTTTACCAAAGAGTATTTTTACGAATCGCTATGCGTTATCAATATGTGTATGCGGTTTTCCCTCGAGCTTATTCTAAATCATTCCTATCAATGATGGTTTTAATGATTAGATGCGTTCTTTATCCTAAATGTAAGTTATTCGTTACTTCAGGTGGTAAGGAACAGGCTGCGGGAATTATGAAAGAAAAGGTACAGGAGATATGTACGCTAATCCCGGCATTCAAACAGGAAATTGATTGGAGTCGAGGAGTCACGCTTGAGGGTAAGGACTATGCGAAGTATGTTTTTAAGAATGGTTCTTATTTCGATAATATTGCGGCCAGGGAAAGTTCCCGTGGTAAGCGTCGACATGGAGGCCTTATCGAGGAATGCGTAGGTGTAGATGGAAAGATTTTATCAGAAGTTATTATTCCTACAATGAACATTTCTCGTATGTGTATGGACGGTTCTACACATCCAGAAGAGCAATTGAATAAATCGCAGATTTATATTACTACTGCGGGATTCAAAAATACATTCCCTTACGATAAATTAATTCAGCTTTTAGTTTGGCAGATTGTTAAACCTGAGAAGGCAATGGTAATGGGTGGTACTTGGCGAATTCCAGTTTTAGTAAAGTTGCTGGATAAAAACTTTATCCGAGACCTTAAAATGGACGGTACCTTTAATGAAGTATCATTTGACCGTGAGTATGAGTCAAAGTGGTCTGGTACAGTAGATGACGCATTCTTCAATTCAGAGATTTTTGAAAGAAATCGTATTCTAAAACAGCCTGAGTATGAGTCCTCAGGTCGTTCAAGTCGTTCTAGTTACTATGTTATCTCAGCCGATATTGGACGTAAAGGTTGCGACTCTGTTGCATGTATTTTCAAGGTAACACCGCAATCTCAAGGCTCAGCAATTAAGAGTTTAATTAACATTGAAACAAAGAGTGATGAACACTTTGAAAACCAAGCAATTTGGTTGAAGAAGTTATATTACAAATACAATGCTCGTCGATTAGTAATCGACGGTAATGGTATGGGTATTGGTTTAATGGACTACATGGTCAAGAAACAAATTGACCCAGATACTGCGGAAGAATTCGTGGATTTTGGTATTTATAATGACGAAGAGCAGTATTACAAAAAGTATCGCACAAATGAATGTGAGCAGGATGCTATTTATATTATTAAAGCTAATGCTCCAATGAACACTGAAGCCCATGCCAATGCGCAATCACAATTATCTTCCGGTAGAGTTAAAATGCTTATTGATGAACGTATTGCGAAAACAAAATTGCTTGGAACTGTTAAAGGAAAAGCAATGAAGCCTGAGGAAAGGGCAGAATATTTAAAACCATTCACCTTAACTTCCATATTAAAGGAAGAGATGATGAATTTACGTGAAGAAACAGAAGGCGTAAACATTATTTTAAAACAGGCGAATAAGGGAATTAAAAAGGATAAATTCTCGGCTTTTGAGTATGGATTATACTACATCAAAGAGGAAGAAGACTCTAAGAAGAAGAGAAAGAAGTTTAATGCAAAAGATTGGAAATTTATAAACTAGAAAGGAGGGGTTTCATGGACGCGAGTAGAGCAGAAAGATTGATACACGAAATCCTAGTGGACTACGGAGTTAATTTTAAAATGGAATATATTTTTCCAGATTTACGCAGTGAAAATGGCAAACCCCTTCGTTTTGATTTTGTTATCTTTGATGATGATGGTAACATTGATTTCATTATTGAGTATCAAGGTAAGCAACACTATGAAGCTAGTTCAAAGTTTGGTGGCAAAAGAGGGTTGTACCAACAACAACATAATGATAACAAGAAACGAAGATTTTGTGCATTACACGGTTTTAATTTAATTGAAATTCCATACACAGAAGAAAACCTTATTAGTTATGATTATATTATGCGAAAAGCAGGATATTAAGGAGGTGTGGAATTTTGCAAAATAGACAAGATGCTATTCACAGCAAAGGCTTTAGTATTAGCAATCGTCGTCAGGTCTATGAGGCTGGTCCAATTGATTATGGCAAAGTAAAAATTGGAACTCGTACATTGGAAGATACAGTACTTGACTTGGGTGCTATTGCTACTGTAGAGAAACGTTATGGTAGTAAACAAGTTATTTATAAAGCCTTAGTGGAGCATGATTTGCCTTTATTGCGAGAAATTTCAAATTACTTCTATTTAGCTAATGGTATCTATACTCGAGTGTGTGACTACTATGCTAATCTATATCGCTATGATTGGTATTGTGTGCCGGAAATTTTTGATGAATCAATCAAACAAGAAAAAGTCTTAAAAGACTTTAACACTATTTTAGGTTATCTTGATGATTCTCACATTAAGAAGAACTGCGGTGACATTGCACTTGAAGTAATTAGAAATGGAGCTTATTATGGATATAAAGTTCCATGCAAAGATAAGTTAGTTTTACAACAATTACCTGCATCTTATTGTAGAACAGTATGCTCTATTGGAGATAATCCTGTCGTTGAATTTAATATGTCATTTTTTGATAAACAGTTCAAAGATATGAATTATCGTCTAAGAATCTTGAAGATGTTCCCAGAGGAGTTCCAAAAGGGATATGTGATGTACAAGTCTGGTAAACTCCCTAAAGATTCTACAATGGATAGAGTGGGCTGTTGGTACACTCTTGACCCTAATGCAACAGTAAAGTTTAGTATGAATAAGTTGGATATTCCAATGTTTGTAAATGCTATTCCTGCGCTTTTGGATTTAGACCAGGCTCAAGATATTGACCGTAGAAAACAGATGCAACAGTTGCAGAAAATTATCGTTCAGCACCTACCATTAGATAAAAATGGAGATTTGATTTTTGACGTAGATGAAGCAAGAGATATCCATAACAATGCTTGTGAAATGTTAGAGCATGCGGTTGGCACAGACGTTTTAACAACGTTTGCGGACATCACCGTTGAAGACGTCGGAGAGTCGAATCAAAACGCAGCAACAGACACGCTTGAGCGAATGGAGCGTGCAGCGTATAATGCGTTCGGTACGTCTAGAAACTTGTTTAACACAGACGGTAATCTTTCACTTGAGAAATCAATTAACGATGATGAAAGTGTTATGCGTTCTTTATTATTCCAGTTTCATATATTTTACGATAGAATATGTCAAGAAATAGTAGGTGGTAACAAAAAGAAATATAAGTTTAGATTATATATGCTTGAGACCACCCAATATAACTATAAAGACCTTTCTAAGATGTATAAGGAACAAGTTCAAATCGGTTACTCAAAGATGCTCCCACAAATTGCAATGGGACATTCTCAAAGTTCTATTATTCATACTGCGTTCTTCGAGAACCAGGTATTAGATTTAAGCGAATTGATGGTTCCACCACTTATGAGTTCAACTATGAATGCAGATACATTACGACAGTTGGACACAAAGAAACAATCTGGTAGTTCTAACTCTCAAAATACTACAGAGGACAAAGCGAAAGTTTTGAAAACAGATGAAAAGTCTGCGGGCAGACCTGAAAAGGACGATAGCCAAAAGAGTGAAAAAACTATCGCTAATAAAGAATCTATGGGATAGGAGGATTTATAATGCACACAAGTATTAAATTAACAACACCTTGTGAGTTTATCAAGGTAGAGCCTCTAAATCCTCTAATCTCAAAATGCCAGATTAAAGTTTGTTATGTGGGCGAGCAGCCTAATCGTAACAAGTCAATCATTACAAAAGAAGTTGCTACTCAGATGGCAAACAGCTTACCTGGTAGTCCTATTGTAGGTTACTTTAATGAAAACAAAAAGGACTTTGAAGAGCATAATCGTGTGATTGATATTTCAAATGGTAAATTTGAGATGAAGGATACAACAAGACCTTACGGTTTTGTTCCTACGGATGCAAGGGTTTGGTTCCAGAAATACCAAGATGATGGACAGGTAGTTCGTGAGTATTTATGTACTGAAGGATACCTATGGACTGGACAGTATCCGGAGTGTCAAAGAATCATTGATAAGGGCAATAATCAATCAATGGAACTTGACAATGATAGAATTGATGCGTATTGGACAAAAGATGACAATGGAAAACATCAGTTTTTCATAATCAATGAGGCAATAGTATCAAAACTTTGCATTTTAGGAGAAGATTGTGAACCTTGTTTTGAAGGTGCAAGTGTAACTCAAGCAGAGCTTAATTTTTCACTTGGCGACGACTTTAAAGCGCAATTATTTTCTATGATGCAAGAAATCAAAGATTTATTAGTAGATAATAATGAAAAAGGAGGAGCACAAGTGTTTACTAAATATGCAGTAGAAATTGGTGACGCATTGTGGAGTGCCCTTTATAGCTACATTGAGAAAACTTATCCAGATGGTGAAAATGGCTGGTGCTCAATTTATCGAATTGAGGGTATTTTCGAAGATGGCGGTCAGAAATTTGCAGTGCTTCAAAACCGCAAGGATTTGAAATACTTCAGATTGAACTTCTCTCTATCTGAAGCTGAAGGGTTATCTACAACAGACAGTCTAGAAGAAGTAACAAAAATCTACGTACCTGCTTCTGAACCTCAGTTCGCTTTAGAGGCTGTAGAACAGTTTGAAACTGAATACAAGAAAGCTAAAGAAGAAGATAAGGAAAAAGAGGAAGAAGAAAAAGGAAAAGATGAGGGCGAAGAAGATAAATCTGATAAGCCTGAAACTGATGATAAAGTAGAAGGGGAAAAAGAAACAGACCCTGAAGAGAAGAAAGAAGAGCCTAAGGACAAAGATGATGAAGAAGATAAGAAGAAAAAGAAATATTCTTTGGATGAAATTCCAGAGTATGTTGAACTTTCTACTAAGTATTCTGAGTTAGAGTCTAATTATAACGCTCTTGTAGCTGAAAGAGATTCTTTACAGGCACAGTTAGCGCCACTTGTTGAGTTCAAGGCTCAGGCTGAAAGAGCTCAGAAAGAAGAAATGATTAAGAGTTTCTATATGTTATCTGACGAGGATAAGAAAGATGTTGTTACTAACATTGACAATTATTCTCTTGATGATATTGAAGCTAAGCTTTCTATTATTTGTGTTCGTAATAAGGTAAGTTTTAACCTTGACGAAGATAATCATAAGGAAGATCCTATGGTTTACAACTTAGGCGGTTCAATTGAAGAAGACGCGACAACTCCAGCGTGGGTTAAAGCTGCTTTAAAAACTGCACAAACATTAAAATAAGGAGGATGTACTAAACTATGATGTTTAAAGACTTTTTAAAAGATCGTATGCCTATTAAGTCTCAAGCAAAGTATGTTGAGTTTGGTTTCGGTCAGGTAGAGCCTAACCACTTATCAGCTCAGAGAACTGGACAGATTTACGCTCAGTTACCTGCAGCTCCAGCAATTAACGTACTTGAGCAGGGTCAGTTCGTTAAATATGACTATGCAGCTAATGGCAATGGCATTGGCGAAGTAAACTTCACCGGAAAAGGTGAATGGATGATGGTTTACAATGAAATTAAGTTATACAGAAACCATCCAGATGGAAGCAAGCAGTGGGATTGCGAATTTGCTATGGTGAAAGATGATTACCAGGCTCGCATCTACAGTCCATATGATTATGAGGCTCCAGAATTAGAGTATCATAATGGCTTATACCTAAATGGTAAAGATGAGAAGGGTAATACTTCTATCACAGTAAACAGAGCAGTTACTCTTAATGCTGATGGAAAGACAGTTGACGTTGCTGGAACAAGAATCAACGTTGAAGAGAAAGATGGTAAGGTTGTATTTACATACAACGGAGAAGAGTATGAATTAGTTAACGGTACTGCAGAAAACGTTCCTGTTACTTATGCATACGATGATGTTACTAAGGATGTTGAAGATATCTATGAATGGGGCTTCACAAACGATCCTTGGAAGAAACTTGGTATCGCTCGTGAGAAGAAGATGCCTGCAGGTACTTCAATGGTTCCTCGTGTATTCAAGACCAATGTTGGCGATATTATGACTACAAACACTATCAACGAAACTACTTTAGCTATCGGTGATTTATTAACACCAGGTGTTGCTGATGGTATCTTGGCTAAGGCTGGCGCAGCTGATGCAGATATGCAGTGGCAGGTAGTTAAGCTTTATGACATGCCAGACGGCCAGAAGGCTGCTAAGGTTATGAGAATTAAATAAGGAAAGGAGTAAAAGACAATGGCATTAGATAGAACAAATTTAGTTGCTCTTATGAAGCAAGTTGCTAAGGCTGATCCTTCTGCTCCAGTTGCTTACTCATTTGGAGACCAGCAACTTTCTTATGAAGCTCTTAACGAGACTCTTCGTAATGAAATGAACGAGTTAGCAGGCACTTATGCTTTATATCGTGAAAATAAAAACTTAATCTTCACTATGATTGAAGAGACTTTAGATGAAATCCTTCCTAAGAAGGTAGCTCAGCAGTACGAGCAGTTCGCTGAGACTAAGACATTTGCTCAGGGTGACCAGTGCGTATTCAGACGTCCTCTTAACACTCGTGCAAGAGCAAAGCAGTTCGTTACTCGTGTTGGTTTAAACGGAATCTATGAAGTATTCAAGCTTGGACCAGCTGAGAAAGAAAGCTTCGAAGTTAGAACTAGCGCTATCGGTGGCGCAGCTCAGATCGGCTTTGAAGAGTTCTTAGACGGTCGTGTAGACTTCGCAGAAGTTACAAAGATTATCATGGATGGTATGGATGAATTAATCTACAAAGAGGTTGCAGCTGCCCTTAAGGCATCTATCAACCAGTTACCACCTGCAAACCGCGTTGCAGCTGCTGGCTTCGACGAGGCTGCTATGGACAGATTAATCCAGATTGCATCTGCTTATGGTGTACCTACTATCTACTGTACTTACGAATTCGCAGTTCGTATGATTCCTCAGGAAGCTTGGAGATATACTGAGTCTATGAAGACTGAGTTGTGGAACACAGGTCGTCTTGCTTCTTACAAGGGAACAAAGGTTGTTATCATCGAGCAGGGATTCGAAGATGCAACTAATACTCGTAAGGTAATTGACCCAGGTTATGCTTGGATTATTCCTACTGGCGCTGATGGAAAGCCTGTTAAGATTGCGTTCGAAGGTGGCACAATCGTTCAGGAATTCACTAACAAAGACCAGTCTCGTGAACTTCAGGTTTACAAGAAGGTTGGTGTTACTTGCATTCTTGCAAATAACATTTGCTGCTACTGTGATACAGCATTACTTGGCCAGATGTTAACTTGGAAGTTAGACGGTATTACTGGACAGGTTGCAACTTATGACGGACGTATGTCTGGTACAGTTTAATTCCTAACAGAATAGATTGAAACAAACTATCGGGGGGAAGGGAGGTTTCCCTTCTCCCCTTATTTTTATTTGAGATAAAGGAGATTTAACCATGATTAATGAAACCACAAAATATAATGTAAAGAACAGAAGTTCTAGCGTTGTTGTTTATAGAATCCCAGAGACAAACCTTCGTAGAGAATTCGCCCCTGGCGAAGTGAAGGCAATTCCTTTCGGTGAACTTGAGAAATTAACTTTCCAAGAGGGCGGACGTGAATTACTTGAGAACTTTTTACAGATTATTGATGAAGCTGTTACTACAGACTTGAATGTTAACCGAGAGGTTGAATATAACATGTCTGAGGCAGATGTAAAAAACCTTTTAGTATCGGGTTCTCTTGACGCGTTCTTGGACGCTTTAGATTTTGCTCCTATCGGAGTTATCGATTTGATTAAGAGCATGGCAGTAGCATTACCTCTTACTGATATCAGCAAGAGAAAGGCTCTTAAGGAAAAAACTGGTTTTGACGTAGACAAGGCTCTTGTTCATGTTGAAGAAGAGAGAGCTGAAGAAGCAGCTGACAAGGGTACGGCGGCAGCTCCTGCTAGCAACGGACGTAGAGTAAAGCCTGATGCAGCTCCTGCGCAGAACAATGGTCGCAGAACTAACACTCAGTACAAGATTGTAAACGAACAGGCACCAGAAGACAATAAGTAATTATAGGGAGGTCTCAGATGGCAGATATGTATAATTTATCAAATGAGCCCTCAATAGATGATATGATTGAAGGGGATGGCGCAAGTCAGGCCCCTTCTATTCCTAGTACCCCATTGGTACCAGCAACACCTATTGAGCAAGAAGATGAGTATTCTGAAGGTACTCAGTTTGCGGCCATCTATAATCGCTTTCTTGAAAAAATTACTGATGATATGTATATGGAATTGACTCCAGATGACACAATTAGAGATTTACAAAATCTTTTAACAGACGCTATCCCAGGCTTTGAATTCCCTAGAGTTAACTTATCTGATTATAAAATTAGAACAAAGGTTATTAACCAAGCGGATGCAAAACCTGGTGATTTTATTTTGGCGGTATTGTGGCAAGAATTGCCAGAAGATGGCATGGAGCAAACTCCGGACGTTTTAGTAGAACGCTCAAGTTTTAAAGCTAAACTTTCAACAGAAGAGATTAACATACTTGCGTTGTTGATGAAACAAGGTTGGGTGCAACGTCAAGTTTCTTCTATTGAGGTAACTCGTATGAAATTCAGTGGCGCAGATTTTAAAATGACTTCACAAGCTAATCACTTATCAAGATTATTAGCTTTATTAAGTGAAGCGCAGAGAGAGTCATTGCATATGCAAAGACTTTATAAACGTAGAAAGTTGAATTCTGATGGAACTTATAGTTCTAACTGGAGTTCTTTGAGGGAACGTAGTGTATTCAGATAAATACAATATTGATTTTTGCGAAGCTGATGTACGAGCAAATGTTCAGCGCTTAACCAACCAATTGTGGAAACTTATTCCAATGCGTGAACATGAAGAAAACTGGCAGAAACAATTGGAAACTGTGCTTATTGAGGTCGTTGGCCTTAATGAGTTATTTACAAGTCCAATTATCTTACAGCTATTAAGTAAGTTAGAAGGCTTAAGTATTAGAGAAACGACTTTTGATATTTACCGCAAGACTATATTTGAATGTATTAGTCTTGTAAGGAGTATAAAGTAAACTATGTCAGGCTATGATAAAAATAATTATAAACAGCCTACACTTAATTTAATGGCAAGACGTTTGGGTTTAACATATAACAATATCTCAGTTAATGAGAAAATTGTAAAAACCGACAATCTCAGTAAAAATGAGACTGGGGTATTACTCGGTCTTGAAGGTATTGAGAATCAAGCGATATCTTTAGAATATAATGGTGGTCGCCTACAACAAGAAAGAATGATTTATGATAAGAGACGTTCTTTAGACAGGGCAGTATTATATTCTTATCAAGCAGGTGGATTTAAGAAAATTGATGCGGACCCGTCCGAGAGACCGGTGCGTGGCTTAATGAATCCTAATAAAGTAAAACAAGATTACGATGAAAAAGTTATCTCTATTGGATATGAACACGGTTTTCAAACTGGTACAGTATTCGAATGGATGGGCACTCGCACTTATTGGTTAATCTATCTACAAGAGTTAACCGAGTTAGCTTATTTCAGAGGTAATTGTCGTAGATGTTCATATAAAATTAGTTATCCAGCTTTAGATGATCAAGGTCGCGTCATTTCTAAGGAGATTTACGCTTCTGTTATAGGTCCTCAGCAGAAAAACATTCAAACAACAAATGTAAATGGAAAATCTGTTGACGTATTAAATAATACAATTACTTTATTAGTACCTAAAACTGCGGAAACTGTAAACTTTTTTAGTAGAAAGATTAAAAACGATAAAGTGAATTATGATAAATTCGCTATTAGACCAATTCATGAAACTTTTTTAGATTGGGAAGTTTATCATATAGAAGATGCAGATTGGTTAAGCACTCCTGGAGCAATCGAAGTTACAGCTATCGAGGTTAAATCAGCGGGTGTTGAACTTGATGAAACTGGACTATATATTCCTGATACTTCAGATGTTTCTGAGCAGAAAGTTGAGGATTATAACGATTATCTTGTAGAAGATTTAATTGTTGGTGAAACATTTATTAGACCAACACTTGAATATACCTATAGATATGATGGAGAAGTTGCTGCGGGTGAGTTTGTTATTGGCGGTAATAAAGCTCCAGTTCATATAATTGAAAAAACTAATAACTATATTAAGTTAAAATGGACACGTACTCATAGTGGACAGTTTGATTTGATTTATAGAATAGCTTCAAAAAATCCAGTGACCGGCATAGTAACATATGCAGATACTACAAAAGTAATTGTAGCAGAGTCACTACTATAAGAGATAAAGGAGAGTATACGGCATGAGAATTGAAAATTTTCAAAGACCACACTCAAGCTTCTTATCTGTAGATAAGGATACTGATTTGATTATTACAAAAATGTTAAAAAATGATAGATTAAAGCGTCTTTTGTTTTATCCAACTAAAGATTGTATTACTAATGCCACAGGAAAATGTCCAAACCTGACAGAAGAGGAAAGTATTGCATTAATCGATACACGTATTCGAAGAGTTCCAAGGCTGGCATTAAATGATGATATACCTATGTATGTAATCATTACATTTGACAATTTTGTATCAAACGGAACAAATCCTCATTTTAGAGATAATATTATTGAGTTTGACATTGTGTGCGATTTTGATCAATGGCGTATCGCAGATGGTCAATTAAGACCATATCGAATTGCGGGCGAAATTGACTCTATGTTTAATAACACTCATTTATCTGGAATTGGAACATTAGAATTCTTAGGTGCGAAGCAAATGAGCGTCAATGATTCTTGTGCTGGCATATCTCTATTTTACATGGCAATACATGGGGATGAAGATGTAAAGGATATGTTATCAGCTCAGGCTGAAGAGCAGTTCCAGAGAGAGTTTAATGCAAATTGGAATAATCAGTAATGGACATTCGTCTTGCTCTATTAACAGGTGCCGATATCCCCATTCCTGAATGTCAGTTGATTATGCATCAACCCACCATTAGCGAAATAGCTTTTATGGGGGAAAGAGAGTTTTTTACAGCTTTGCAGACTATTACCTTACATAAAAGTATGTTTGTGGACAAGGACAAAGCTGTTCTAGATGACATAACTAACTTTCAAATATTTATGACGATAGTGAATGGAAAAGAAACTGTGGATAAAAAGAATTTGGTAATAAGCCTTTTTCTATTAACTTTTCCAAAATATAAAGTATTATTAACTCCACGGTCAATTCTATTTTCTGATGAATCTGGAAGCCACATTATAGACGCAAATAATTTCGAATTTTTCCAGCAAGCTTTTCGAGAAGTATTTTGTGTCAATTCTTCTGATATGGACAAACAAGCCTTTAATCCAGCAAATGAAAAGGCAAGAGAAATTGCAGAAAAGTTAATGAGAGGCCGACAGAGGGTTGCCGCACAAAACGGTGACCAAAATGCGAGTATATTTAGTCAATATTTATCTTCATTGTCTATTGGCTTAAAAATTAGCCTACTCGAATTGAGAAACTATACAATGTTTCAAATATTCGATTCGATGGAGAGATATTCACTATATACTAATTGGGATATAGATTTACGTGTTCGTTTAGCCGGCGGTAAACCTGATTCTCAACCAGACAATTGGATGCAAAATATCCACTAAATCAATTTAAGGAGGAACACATAAATGGCTAAGAAATTTGGCGTACGCGAGATTTGTGACGTTGTTTTAAAGGCTAAAGCAACTCAAAAAGTTGGAAATAAGACTTTCTATAAGAACGAGCCAGTTATTTATTTTGACACTCTTAAGACTTCTAGTTTAGAGGGTCAGGCTACAACTGTTTATGCACAGGGTGGTAGCGGTAACGCACGTTTAGTTGCTTGGGAAGGTGAAAGAACTGTAACCTTCACTATGGAAGATGCTCTTATTTCTCCAGAAGGATTTATGATTCTTTCAGGTGCTGGCCTTGTGGAAGCTTCTGCAGGCGCTCCTATTTATCAGCACGTAACTGAAACAATCGACGCTTCTCAGATTACTCATAATGATGCTGAAATCAGCTTCGGCGTTACTGAGGCAGCTTATTTACCTTTCAATAAAGGTGAAAACTTTGCTTATATCATGTTTATGAAAGATGGAGAAATTATCTCTGAGCCTTTCATTCCAGAACATGCTGCTAAGGCAGAAGACCCACAGAGTCAGAAGACTTTACACTTATGGGGTGGTGTTGACTCAGCACATGGTCTTTCTACAGGTCAGAAGCACAATAAAGAAGGCGAAGCTCACGACTATAATGCAACACTTCCTGCACCAGGTTCTTATGATGCAGTTCTTGTTGACTACTATGTAGAGAAGCAGAGCGGTGCACAGCAGATTGAAATTACAGCTGATAAGTTCGGTGGTAACTACTATCTTGAGGCTTCTACATTATTCAGAACAACTGATGGTGTTGATATGCCTGCTGAATTCATCATTCCTAACTGTAAGATTCAGTCTAACTTTACTTTCACTATGGCATCTACTGGTGACCCAAGTACATTCACATTTACTTTGGACGCATTCCCAGACTACACAAGATTCGACCATACTAAGAAAGTACTTGCTACTATTCAGACATTCCAGACAGCTGCTACTGCAGATGATCACCGTGAAAAGACTCCAGCAGTTTAATCTGTTGAGTTAATTGGAAGAATGATAAAGGGGACATATGGACATACCATATGTCCCCATTTTTTGCGTTAAAGGAGTGAGAGTATGAGTAGAGAAGGCGCAATGCTGGGAGGATATTTCCTAGAAGAGTCTGATTTTAAAAAGGCTATAACCGAATTAATCAAAGAGAATCATGATGAAATACTGTCTCGCATTCAAAACATTCGACTACACATTGCGAATAAAGATATTAAAATGGCTTATAAGGAGTGGGATTTATTTCAAACAGAAGTATTTAAAAATCCTACTACACAATTATTGGCAATCTTAAATTTTAGCAATAAAGAAAAACAAACCTGGGAATTTGTAGATGAAGTAGAAACTTTATCTAAAGGTGGTAATATGAGCATGACTAGGGTAGACGAAAATATGAAACAGGTATATTCTTCTGATATTCTAGCGGACCATTTATCTGGATTGTTTTCAACAATTGGAACGCAGCAAATGACTCCAGATGAAATTAATCACGCTTTTAATGACCAAAAGGTTAATGCAAAAAAAACCTTTTTAAACGACATTAAATATGGAGATAAAAAGTATATTTATAAACCTGCAATTTATGGTAATATTAAAGCAACTTATTATCGAGGAAAAGTTGCAGATGCTTATTTACAGCACGTTGGTAAAACGCACTGGGATGACTTTTCAAGGTTTTTAGATTCTGGTAATACAGCATCCATTGAGCACTTTAGAAAAACTTCTGTTAAAAAAGAAGAGGATAAGTATGGTCGCTTTGCCTTTGTTGATATGTTAATTGAGTCAAATAACGCTACTGCATGGTATACAGGTGGTGACTTAATTGTAACTGGAAAAGATGGTCGAGTTATTGCAAACATTCAGTTGAAAACATCTTGGGGTTCCGGTGATAATATTGGTAATATTGCAAAAGCATCTTTGGATAAGGCTTTAGCAAAACTAGAGCAGGATTTATTGTTAAATAGTCAGGACACTGCGGCAGATTTTTATGAAACCTTAAAAACTAGTACCGCAACCGAAAGTTTGGGAACTGGGGCAGAGCAATCCATTTATAAAATGGTAATGCAAGAGCTCGGTATAAAATAACTTGACTTTTGGTATTTTTTATGATATAATTTTATTAAAAGAGAAAAAGGAGGCTGTACAATGGCAAATACAAAACCAACCTTTGCAAAACTTAAATTGCAAAAAAATACAAATGTGAAAACAATCACTTTTAATGATTTTGAAATTGAAATTAAGCAGTATTTACCAGTTAATGATAAATTAGCTCTAATTGGCGAGGTGTTAAATCAGGCATCTGATGAGCAAAATTATTCTAATCCAATTAAAGAAGACATTTTTGGTACTTTAGAAATCATTTATGCTTATACTAATATTAGTTTTACCGAGAAACAGAAGGAGGATCCTTGTGGTCTATATGATACATTAGTAAGTTCTGGTTTAGCTGATATGATTATCGATGCAATTCCTACAACAGAGTATAAAGCAATCGTTGATGGCATTAATGCTTGCGGAAAAGCGATTTATACATATCGTAATTCTGCTATGGGTATTTTGGATATTATTGGAAAAGATTATAGCTCATTGGAATATGATGCGGCAAATATTCAAAGCTTGTTAGG